>Ga0163111_10000326_pt1 | contig 28739 bp, 20 predicted proteins | sample CRUFie1St18metaG_FD_109645 | JGI IMG/M metagenome (GOLD analysis project Ga0163111, IMG submission 109645) | Marine microbial communities from the Costa Rica Dome - CRUD Field 142mm St18 metaG | ecosystem: Environmental > Aquatic > Marine > Oceanic > Photic zone | place: Costa Rica: the Eastern... | reverse complement strand
GGGTTGGGGGAAGGGGGGGGGGAGTGAGAAGGGTGGGGGGTTTGTTTGGTATTTTGGGGGGGAGGTGGGGATTTTTGGGTGGGTCGGTGGGGGGTGTGGTGGGGGGGATTTGGGGTAGGGGATGGGCACTGATGAAATGGCCTAGAACGGTGTGGAAAAAAGGTCGTGCGACGTAAAATGGGAGGTGCGAGCTTTGTAAGTAAGCCTGTCCTGCTTTGCAGTAAGCGTGCGAAGTCGGAAAATGAGGTGTGTACTTGGGGCAATAGGCGTTTCTGGGGGAGAAATAGGGTGTGTGAGGCTGAAAAATGGGATGTTTTTTTGTGAGGGTGGGGGATTTGCTTTGGAGAGTTTGGTTGGGGAACTTGAAAGGAGGGTAGTTCGGTCAGAAAGTGAGCTTGTCATTGATTTTAGGAGGGAAGTTCGGTTAAAAAGTAAGGGGGAGTGCCTTGAAAAGGAGGGTTGGGCAGTTGTGAAGGGGGCTTGCGAAGTTGTGAAGTGGCCGTGCGAAGTCGGAAAGTAGGCTTGCGAACTTTGAAAGTTGCCTTGCGAGATTTGTAAGGAGGCTTGCGAACTTTTTTAGGAGTTTTGTGTGGTATGAAAGGGTAGGTATTGGGTTGTATAGGGTGGGTGTTGAGGGGGATTGGAGGGGGGATGAGCTTGGGAGTTCGGAGGTTTGGCTGGTTGATTGTCAGTTTATTATGGATTTTTGTTTGGGAGTTTATGAGGTGATTGTGAGGCTTTTGTTGTGTGTTGGGATTGGCTTATGAATTGGGTTGTTTTATTGCTGAATGTGGTCTATGTATATGGTTTTTTGTATTTGATATGGGATGTTTAGGGGTGTTTGTTCGGTATTTGGATGTTTTTTATAGAAGGATATTTATGGAATTTAGAGGGGTTTATTTTGGGGGTTTTGGGTGGTTTTTTGAGGGGGATATTTTAGGGTGTTGGTAGGAGGTCTTGGGGGTGTTGAGGTGGGGGGATTGGGGCGGTTTTGGGATGTAAGGTTTTTGGGGGTTGGGTGGGATAGAGAGACTGTGTAGGTTTTATTTGTTTTATTCGTTATCCAGCACCTTGGGGTTGTATAAAAAGTGTTTAGTGGGCGATTTTTAGACTCGATATCCAGTACCTTACCCACCCCTTCCCCCTCCCGAGGAGGGGAACCTTCCGCGCTGGCCTCTCCCTTTGTGGGTGTTGGGGAGTTTTGATGTAATCCTTAAGGGGGAGGGAGTGGTTTTCTTTTATGGTTTTTTCTTTCTATCCATCTTTCAATTGCGCTTGTAACGGCTTGGGTATCTTGACGTACTTCGGTTTCTGTAAATCGTAAAAAGTGTATTCCTAACTTTTCTAGGCGCTGTTGGCGATATGCATCTTTTTGTTCTTTTCCTTCGTGGCTTGATCCATCAATCTCAATGGCAAGCATTAATTCTGTGCAGAAGAAATCTACAATGTAGCAATCAATGGGTTTTTGTCTATTAAAATTATATCCTTTGAGTTGTTTGCGCTTGAGGTGGTTCCATAACAATTTCTCTCCTAGGGTAGAATTGTTGCGGAGTTTTCTTGCGAATGTTTTTAAATGAGGTTGGTAGTATAGGATAGGGCGTTTGTCTTTCATTGTTGTGGTTTTGTAGGTTTTGTTCGTTATCCAGTACCTTACCCACCCCCTCGCCCCTCCCGAGGAGGGGAGACTGCCCGCTGGCCTCTTTTGGGGGGAGATTGTGTGTTGGTTTTTCTTGGGAGATAGGCCTGTAGCGGGTGTTTTAGGCTTCTTCTACTAGTCGTTTGATGTTTTGGAGGACGAAAGCCCAGCCTCCTGCTTTCAGGGTGTCTTCATAGCGTTTTTGTCCGTCTGCTACTGTATCGTAGTCGCCTTGAATGACGTGTAGGCAAATTGTGTCTGGATCTTCTTGGGTGAGGGTGTAGGTGGCTACGAGGTAATTTTCGGGTATGTCTTCATAGCCTGCATTGGGATCAAAAATTGTCATTGACAGTTTCTCACCATGGATGATTTTTACGATATGTCCTTTGACATATATTATCCCATCGTTTACTCCTTTCCAAATGAGAGAGGAGCCTTCTTCCCAATCGCTCAGTGCTGTGCACCCAAACATGTATTGTGGGGTTTTGAAGGGGTTGGTGAGGACATCCCAGGTTGCTTCTTTGCTGGATTGTATGCTAATTTTATTCTCTATGAATAAGGCCATGATCGTTTTTTTGCTTGTTTTGTGTGGGTTTGTATGTGTAAAGTTAGCATAAAATAAGGGATTGGGCAATTTTTTTTAGTGGGATTGCTAGGGGAATATATATGGAATATACATTCTTTTATATGAATGGTGGTTTGCTTTGGCAAGATTTGTTATCGACATCTTACCTGAGATGTGTATATTTGTGGTAAATCATTGACTTAGTATGGACAATAAGATTATTCTGTCGTCTAAGGATATTAAGAATTGGAAAGAGAAAGTGGTGCCTCAGTGGAGCAAGATTGTCTCAGCAGCTACAGGAATAGCGTCGGGCAATGTGATTGCATTTATGAAAAACCTCTTGGGAAGTGCAAAGGTTGTGAAAACAAAGGAAAGCCAAACTTATTTCTTGTTGGTTACAGCTCTCTTAAATAGTACCCTCAAAGCAATGGAGGATACCTGTGAATCTCCACAAGACTGGGCGAAGGCAGGACTTGAGCTAGATATAAAACGTTTATTTGAATCCTATAATGAAACGAAAGATATTGAGATAGATAAAAAATCGTTTATCTATCCCCAGCAATTAGCCTTTTTCAAAGCCTATTGTGAGCAGCTTAGGAAGGAACTAAAAGCTCCAAGATTTAATGATATAGATAAGGCAAGAATTATTGCAAAAATTCCAGAGCTATTTCTTAGAACGGCTGATAAGCTGTTGAGAGATGATAAAGATGATAGTTATAAGCTAGTTCAACGTTTCTTCTCTCGTTCTATTCTCGGTGAGGCAGTTGCAGTTTGTGAAGCATGGAAGAGATACAGAGAATACCTACAAGAAGACATAGAAGAGCCTATCTTTGGAGATGATGATATACCTTTAAAAGATATTTACATCCCTTTAAGGGCTTATTATACGGACAAGAAAAAAGGTGAAATCGCGGTAGATTTACAAGAATATCTTTATCAATGGATTGATGAGCCTGATTATAAAGATTTTCTAAGAGTTGTTATTGGGGAACCTGGAGCGGGTAAGTCTTCATTTTCGAAAATGTTTGCAGCGAGATGTTCTATTCAATATCCTCGTATAAAGGTGATTCGGATTCCCTTATATGAGTTAGAAGAGGAGGTGGAAGGATATATGGGAAATAGGATTGAGGCTTATTTAAACGCTTCTTATAGAGAACGAATTGGAGGAAAAATGTTAGGAGAATTTCTCTCTTATAATTTACGGGAGCCTCAAGAACGAATTTTATTGATTCTAGATGGGTTGGATGAACTGGTTGCTGAGGAGAAAGGGGTGATGGATGTAGTTTCTTCTTTTGTCTCTAAAGTGAAGACGATGGCTGCTAAACATAATAAACGTAGGAAAGGATATCTTCAAGTGTTATTAACTGGTAGGCCTTTTTCTATTAATGAGGAAGATAAATATTTGTATCTACTCCCTTATAAAATTGATAATACAAGGGCATATCGAACAGAGAAAATCAATCTGAAAATAGATCAAAGAGATGAATGGTGGATTCAATATGCTAAACTAAAGACGCAAAATTATGATGAGCTTTTTCGTAAGTGTAAAGGAGGCGATTTAGACGAGCTAAGTAGGGTGCCGCTTTTAAATTATTTGATTGCTTTGGCTTATGATTTAGATACATTAAAAATTGATGATAATCCTAATCGTGCAGAAATCTATTATGCTCTCATATCGGGAGTTTACAAACGTGAATACCAAGATGAAGTTATTCATCCTAATTTAGATGAACTATCTGAAGATGATTTTTTTACAACTTTAGGGGATATAGCATATGCAGCTTGGCAAGGTGGTGGAAGATTAATTACTCATTCACAGATTTGGGCTACGTGTAAAACGTCGCGCATAGAGTATGTGAAATCTATACTTGAACAAGAAGGGGAAAAGGGGGTTTTGCGTCTTTTAATGGCTTTTTACTTCAGGAAAAAAAGTGATGATTTGATTGAATTCACTCAAATTAATTTTCAAGAGTATCTTACCGCTTTTCGAATTATTTCTCACTTTGAGGAATTAGTCGATAATATAGGAGAAGATGCTGCTGAAGAGACGAAGAAAAATGTTTTAGCTGAGTGGTTACATATTGTAGGAAGTCGTACATTGAATCAGAATATATTTGATTTTATTCATTCAGAGACAGAGAGACGTCATGAAAGAGAGTGTAATGCCCTTACTCTACAAAATGCGGCGGCCAAACTCCTTTCCCATACCATTGTACATAATATGCCTGTAGAGAGGACTGCTATTAAGCCTTTCAAAGAAATGGTTCGCCAAGCCCGTAATGCAGATGAGACTTTACTGATTTTGCATCATGCGTATTGCAATGTATTACGGAAGAATGATGAAGCCTTTGTTCCTACGATTGAATCAAATGATAAGACTTCTATAAGTGATTTTGTAGCACGTTTGTTCTCTCAAAGAGAAAAATGGGATACCCTCCTCCCTCTAGCTGTATACTGTTTTGCTTACTGGAACTTTCAGGGGCAGTCTTTGATGGCTAGGGATTTGTTTAAAGTAACTCTCATCAATGCAAATCTAGAAGATGCAAATCTAGAAGATGCAAATCTCAGAGAGGCAAATCTCAGAGAGGCAAATCTCATCAATGCAAATCTCATCAATGCAAATCTCTTCAATGCAAATCTCAGAGAGGCAAATCTTAGAGAGGCAAATCTAGAAGATGCAAATCTAGAAGATGCAAATCTAGAAGATGCAAATCTCATCAATGCAAATCTCATTAATGCAAATCTAGAAGATACAACTCTCAGCGGTGCAACTCTCAGAGATGCAGATCTCAGCGGTGCAACTCTCATCAATGCAACTCTAAAAGATGGAACTCTCGTCAATGCAAATCTCAGCGGTGCAAATCTCAGCGGTGCAAATCTCAGCGGTGCAGACCTCAGCGGTGCAGACCTCAGCGGTGCAACTCTCAGAGAGACAGATCTCAGCGGTGCAACTCTAAAAGATGGAACTCTCATCAATGCAACTCTAGAAGAGGCAACTCTCATCAATGCAACTCTAGAAGAGGCAACTCTAGAAGAGGCAACTCTAGAAGAGGCAAATCTCAGCGGTGCAAATCTCAGCGGTGCAGATCTCAATGGTGCAAATCTCATCAATGCAAATCTTCGCGGTGCAACTCTCAGCGGTGCAACTCTCAGCGGTGCAACTCTCAGCGGTGCAACTCTCAGCAGGGCAACTCTCAGCAAGGCAACTCTAAAAGATGCAACTCTCTTCAATGCAAATCTCATCAATGCAAATCTCTTCAATGCAACTCTCAGCAATGCAACTCTCTTCAAGGCAAATCTCTTCAAAGCAAATCTCTTCAAGGCAAATCTCTTCAAGGCAAATCTCTTCAAGGCAAATCTAGAAGATGCAACTCTCATCAAGGCAATTCTAGAATATGCAACTCTCAGCAAGGCAAATCTTTTCAATGCAATTTTCTTCAAGGCAAATCTAGAACATGCAAATCTAGAATATGCAAATCTCAGCAATGCAAATCTAGAATATGCAAATCTCAGCAATGCAAATCTAGAATATGCAAATCTCAGCAATGCAAATCTCAGCAATGCGAATCTAGAAGGTGCGAAAAACCTAACATATAAGCAATTGACTAAAGTACGCACCCTCTATAAAACCACAGGCATCCCCCCAGAAATAGAAAGTAAACTCCGCGAAACCCACCCCCATTTATTTGAAAAACCAAAGTGGTTATTTTAAACCCAACTTCCATTAGTAACATCCAAAATTTATGCTTTACTTTCCGCCTCTATGAATACTTCAAAAAATAAAGAATAAAGCCTTAAAAACAACCCAATATATGTTTCCATCCAGCGTATTAATGATTAGTCCTGCTAAATTTGGTTTTAATCCCCAGACCGCAGTAAACAATAGCTTTCAATCAGATGATAGTAATATAGATGATACTCAGATACAGGAACTCGCTGAGATTGAGTTTAGTGTATTTGTGAATATTCTGCGTTCCATTCGTGTGGACGTGGAGGTATTTAAGGATTCTGCTGAGCCCCTTACCCCCGATGCCATTTTCCCCAATAATTGGATCTCGTTTCATGAGACAGGTGAGATTGTGCTATATCCTATGTTTGCGCTTAATCGTCGGTTGGAGAGACGAATGGATATCGTGGAGCATTGTAAGAAATCGGCGGGTTTTACGAAGGTAATTGACTTGTCGTATTATGAGGAGAAGGGATTATATTTGGAGGGGACAGGCAGTATGGTATTGGATCGAGAGAATAAGATTGCCTATGCCTGTAAGTCGGCGCGTACCTCTAAGGAGGTGTTTATGGTGTTTTGTGCGAAGTTGGGCTATACGCCTGTGTTTTTCGAGGCGGCCAATGAAGATGGGGGAGAGATTTATCATACCAATGTATTGATGACGATAGGCAATGGTTTTTCGCTGGTGTGCTTGGATGCGGTGCAAGGGCGAGATTCGCAGAATGAAATCATTACCTCTTTGGCCTTGAATGGCAAGGAAATTATTCCGATTAGCATTGCCCAAATGAATGCCTTTGCGGGGAATATGCTTCAGGTATTCAATAAGCGAGATCAGTCTTATTTGGTGATGTCCAAAACGGCTTATGGAGCCTTGACGGCTGCCCAAATTGCGCGTATAGAAGCTCATGCCAATCCGTTGATTGTGCCTTTGGGAACGATAGAGAAGTTTGGTGGGGGGAGTGCACGCTGTATGCTCGCGGCAATGTCCTAAAATCTTGTATATTGCGAGCCGAAACTTTCTAATGTTGTTTGCTATGTACACTATACACGCGTCCTTTCGTCGGATGCTGGTCATATTGCCCCTCGCATTGCTCTTTATACTCTCAGCTTGTGAGGTACAAAAACCTCAGATGACCGATATCCGCAATGTGAGCTTTGTCTCTATCAAAAAGAAGGTATTGACCCTTGAAATGGAACCTGTGGTTACGAATCCTAATCCGATTCCTTTTTCGGTGGAGAATGTCAAGGCCGATATTTTGTTGGATGGTCGGAAGATAGGCGAAAGCGAAAGCAATGAGACCTTTACCATAGAGGCGGGTACAGATACCCAATTTCCTATCCAACTCAGAATCGAAACCAAGAACATTCGTCGGGAGATTATGAAGACCCTCGTAAAAGACAGTGTTTCTTTGGTGATTGATGGAACCTATCAGTTTAAGGGGGAAGCCCTCAACTTTGATTTGCCTTATCGGCATGAAACCTTTGTGAAGCCTAAGGAGGAATTGAAGTCGCTCCTCACAAAATTGTTTTAAGCGAATATGGAGGATAAAACCCAAAAAATATTTATCGTCGGGAGTTCCGATCGCATAGCCGAATTCAAGGAATGCTTTCCCGACCGTACCGATTTTATCTACGAATACCATGATGCCTTTTTGGGCGGTTCCCTTTCGGGCTTGGTACTCGACCTTAACCTAGACGAATCTCCTGAGCGTTTATCGCTCTATGCCCTATACACTAATTTAATTGTGGTGGGATGTGCAGTGAAGCGATCCTTGGTAGAGATGGTCGCTCAGGTAGGCAATGTCAATTGTCGGTTGGTTGGGATTAACTCTCTGCCTACCTTCATTAACCGAAGTCGTTGGGAGCTTAGCCTTTATCCAGGCAATGAAGCCTCTCGGGCAGATATTGTCAAAGAAGTCTTTGGGAAAGATTTTGAGATTGTAGATGATAGAGTAGGGATGGTGACCCCCCGTATCATTTGTATGATTATCAATGAGGCGCATTATGTACTCCAAGAAGGTACGGCGAGTATTGAAGGGGTAGACCGCGCCATGAAGCTTGGCACCAATTATCCGAAAGGCCCTTTTGATTGGGCAGACAAAATCGGATTGAAGAATGTATATGAGGTATTGCATAATCTCTATCGCGATACAGGAGATGGGCGTTACAAAATTTGTACGCTCTTGAAATCGCGTACCTTGCAACATAAGGTGAAGTCGAGAGACTAAGAGAGACGCATTCTGTGATGTCCCATGGTATACAGCCCGATTCGGAGGCTATGCCATGGGACAAAGCATTTTTATCCCCCCAATTTGTTAAGAGATACAAATCCGTATTGTATATTGCATTAAACCCAAGCGTTTATTTGTCGTCTATTCACCTAAACAATCATCCCTCATCTTATGAGAAAACTATATACCTTCTTTGTCCTCGTTTTGTTGAGCCTTAGCTTGATGATGTTTTCGTCTTGTTCTGAGGATGAGCCTGTAGCTTCATTTCCTGCTGAGCCTATCATTGAACTCCTTACCACGGCTCCTACCCAAGTGCGTGCTTTTCAAGATTCGATTGTGTTTACGTTGCGTTATCAAGATGGGGATGGCAATTTGGGATCGAATGATCCTGATGTCCGAAACCTGTTTATTACCGACCCTCGGATTAACGTCGTCCATGAATTCCGCATCCAACAATTGGCTCCCGACAATGCGAATATCCCCATTCAAGGCAACTTGAGTATTACATTGCCTAATACCCTCATCACTGATGCTTCTACTCAGCAAACGGTTTCCTTCTCCATGTATGTGGTAGATAACGCCAACAATGAAAGTAATACCGTCTGGACTCCTAACATTACTGTGACGGAATAAGAGATAGAGGGCAGCATATAAAAATATAATAAATCTGAAATTTAAGGGAGGGATAATAAGGGTAAGAAAGATTTTTTCGGATGAATTGTGTATGTTTGTCGTGCATTCATTCATCTATTCGAAAAACGCACATTCATTAATGAAACAGTTTTACCTAATCCTGCTTGCCTTAGCCTTTGCCAGCTCTTATTCTTATGCCCAAACAGTAGTGGCATCCGACGATTTCGATAGCCCATCGAATATGAACTCTCGTCTCATTATGCCAGCTCCTGGTACCATGACTGCTACTGGAGATTGTTTTGAGATTTACACTGCAACAACTGCTATCGCAGATAATCAAAACCAATTGGTTGATGAGACTCTTGGCTCTAATGCGGGAGATAATATGGGAATTGTATTGGAAGGTGCCCCAGGTTCTTTCTTTGGTACTTCTGATGTGGAGAATACGCAAAACCCTTCAGGGACAGGGACAGTTACATGGGTTTTTGATATTTCCTCTGCGCCTAGTGTAGATTCTATTGCGGTTGAAATGGCGGCGATGGGAGACTTTGAGCTTTCTAATGATAGTTATTCTTGGGAATATGCGATTGATGGAGGAGCTTTTTCTCCTATCTTTAATATTGCTGCAAATGAAGCGGGTTCGCATACTTATACAATGGCGAGTGGAACTACCTTTACATTAAGTGATCCTTTGGAAATTGGGGGCGTAGTCATTGATAATAACTTCAATCGATTTGTGGCGTCAATTGGAAGCATGACAGGAAGTACATTGACTCTTCGGTTTACTGCATCACAGAATGGCGGAAATGAGCCGTATGTATTCGACAATATCCAAATTATGTCTTCTATGCCATCAGGGGTTATCCCAACGTTAGGTGAGTGGGGGATGATTATCCTTGCATTGATTGTACTAATCTTAGGTACGGTAGCATTGATGGAAAGAGAAGAGGCTGTTGCTTAAAGACCTGTGAAGTATGATTTCCTAGTTAGGTAATGAGTGATTTGGTGCCGAATGTATGATTTCCTAGTTAGGTAATCAATGATTTGGTGCCGAATGTATGGTTTCCTAGTTAGGTAATGAATGATTTGGTGCCGAATGTATGATTTCCTAGTTAGGTAATGAGTGATTTGGTGCCGAATGTATGATTTCCTAGTTAGGTAATGAGTGATTTGGTGCCGAATGTATGATTTCCTAGTTAGGTAATGAGTGATTTGGCGCAGAATGTATGATTTCCTAGTTAGGTAATGAGTGATTTGGTGCCGAATGTATGGTTTCCTAGTTAGGTAATCAATGATTTGATCTAAGTTCTCGGAGTTTTGTAAAATCAATAATAGAAGGGTAGGTATAGAGTAATAGTCGTAAACTTGCGATTAGGCGATTTCTATTTCTTTCTTCAAGGCCTCATTCATCTTTTGGAAACCGCGGGTTGTTTCAGCTTTGATTTGCTGGAAGATAAACCAAGACAATAATCCAGAAAACTTCTCTCCATGGATTAATTTGGTTTGCATGCTATTCAAGGCTTCTAACTTGAAATAATGTTGTCCTTTAAACAGGCCTAAAGGAAGTGAACCTTTCCAAGCAAAGGTAGTAGGACGGTTCAATTCTACGATGGTGACATCAAACTTCCAAGCTTTCTCTGGAGGGCCAATACTGGCTTGCATTCTCCCTTCTAAGTGGAAGTCTCCTTTTAGAGACCGAATAAAGGGGTTCCAGTCTTTATACCTATGAAAGTTTGTGAGTACCTCCCATACCTGTTTTCTGGGGGCATCAATGGTAATCTGCGTGATAATTTCTGACATTCTCGTTATGTTTAAATAGATATTTTATATTCTTATGATGGGATTTGAAGGCTTAGGTCATCCAAAGGAGGAGAAAAGTCTTCTTGGAATATCTCAAAATAAGCGATATTACCCATCTTTTGTTTGAAGCCAGAATCTTCTATTGTTTGTTGGTACGTTCCATAGCAAGCAAGGGCTTTATTGAAGATTTCCCAATCTTTTTCTCCCAATTTTATTTCACAATCAATCAAATCAGGATGAGAAGTCCTTAGCCGAATTTTCCCATTTTGGAAAGTCGGTTCGCCATTGTCTTTAACTGTGAAGAAAGCCAAGCGTTTGAGGTAACTGGCACCTTGATCACGCATTTCAAGGTAGACACGTTTTATGATGGCATGGGTCACAAGGTGATCATGGAATCCACTAATGCCATGTACAGGATAACTAACAATGATATTGGGCTGTAACTGCTGAATATAGGCGCAGATAGTTTTTTCAATCTCACGGGGGTCTATGTGCGCTAGTCCACTATCAGGAAGATCCATTACGGTCATACTCGACAGCTGAAGGACTTTTTCGACTTCCAGCATTTCTTGGTAACGAATCTCTCCCATTTCTTCTACAGACAAGCCCAACCGAAATCTCTCTTTGGTTGCCCCTCCTTTTGTAAGGGTTAGCAGGTGAACTTCATGGCCCGCCTTAAGTTGTTGTACCATTACTGCAGCTGGGCCGAAGGATTCATCATCAGGGTGTGGAAAAATATAGAGAAATCTCATTAGGTGTTGTTTATTTCTGATAGAAGGTATTAATGTTTAAACGTATTTCCACTTAAAAGTAAGGATAATCGAGGAAATAAGGGCAAAGAAAAATTCTTTTTGCTCACTAATTGTTTGGATAACAAAATGTTGAGAGATCCGATTTTTGGTCTATTATCAGATTATTTTGTATCTTATTTTTCCCTACTTATGTGGATAAGTGGGCAATAGAGGGGAATGAATTTCCAATAAACAAGAATGTGGATAAATATTTGTGGGGTATTTACTGTGGATGAAATTTTGTACACAAAAATTCGTCTAAAAATTAAGAAAGAATGACTAAATTTCTTTGGTAAATCCCAACCACAAGCAAACTATCTCCGTGTAGGATCATAACTTGCGGAGCGTTTGCTACAAGAAGGCAGAAAAGATGTTGAAGTACATTTCATATAAAGATGTTCGGAAACCTCTCATCAATATTTGGTTGTGCATAATAATATTGATGTTCCAACCATTACTAGTTCAGGCAGAAGGAGTAGTGAACTGCGCCGCCAATGATGTAGAACCATTGAGTTGCGTAGATATATACTGCGAAAGTGTCGTTACTAGTGAAGGGGAGAACTGTGATGCCCAGTTTGATTTCCACGTTACTGGGGATACAGTTTCCTTCACTGGATTTGCTACAGGAGCAGCACCCTACTTTTTCGATTGGGACTACGGAGATGGAACGCTAGGTACAGGTGAGAGTACGCCCGCTCATCGGTATGCAGCCGAGGGTACGTATGATGTCTGTATGACAGTGACAGATGCCAACGGCTGTGTCGTGACAATCTGTCAAGAGGTGAATTTCGCGGTACACTCAAATTGTAATGCCAATTTTGAGTATACTGTAAATGAATATACCGTAGACTTTGTCGATCATTCGACCAGTCCACTCGGTCCGTTCTTTGTTTATAACTGGGATTTTGGTGATGGTATTAGCTCTACCCTTCAATACCCCATTCATACCTATGGAGATCCTGGTACATATGCCGTTTGTTTGTCTGTGACAGACGCTGGTGGATGTACGTCTCAGTATTGTGAGGATGTTATTATTGGAGAGCCTCCTGCCGAACATTGTGTGGCTAGCTTTAATTATACAGCGAATAGCCATACGGTCTTATTTGATAATACCTCCTCAGTAGGAGGAGAGCAGGCAACTCATGATGACCTCATGTACTTCTGGGATTTCGGGGATGGAGAGACGGCCGTAGACTTTGAGCCTGGTCATTACTATGAGAATGCAGGAACCTATACGGTTTGTTTGACGGTTGCGGATACAGCGGGCTGCTCAAATGATTTTTGCTCAACCATATCTGTAGGAAATACGGTAGGTACAACGGTGAGCGGAGTCGTGAATTCATATATGGGAATGCCCATTAGCGAAGGAACAGCTTTCCTATATGAGATTGATCCAGTTATTGGGTTGGTCAGACTGAAGGATTCTGTGACCGTTTACCAAGGGGCATATGTATTTCATGGAGTGATGCCTGGAAGCTATCTCGTTAAGGCTTCCTTGAATCCGTCTCATTTGATGTATGAAGACCATTTGCCGACCTACCTCGGAAACGAATTGTTTTGGTACAATGCTACGATGATTGTCGTGAACTCATCTCCTGTTCTCAATACATCTATTGAATTGACAGAAGGCTTCAGTGCTTTAGGATCAGGTTTCATTGGAGGATATGCACAATCGGTTGCGCATTCCCTTACGAGCCCTGTTCCATTGAATGATGTTTCGATTCTGCTCCTCAATCAAAATGATACTGCAATTACCCATATAGTAACCAATGATGAGGGATGGTATGAGTTTCGGAATCTCGCCTTTGGAACTTATAAGGTCTATATAGAGATTGCAGGATTTTATATTCCTCCTATGATTGTGACCCTTGACGGTGAATATAGTACCCTCATTGATGTAGACTTTTTGGTGAATCTCCAAAATGGAATAACCAATACAAATATTGAAGAGCTATCTGATGCCGTTAATGTTATCCAATATCCCAATCCCGTAGAAGATATCTTATACCTTGAAATGGATGTCGTTCAAAGGGCTACTTTTAAGGTCTCTGTGAATACATTTTTAGGAGAAGAATTGGTTGCCAAAGAGCTACGTTTAGGAGCTGGAAACCAACGAACCGAATTAGATTTGGCAGACCTTCAATCAGGTATCTATTTTTTACGAGTAGAATCGGAAGACGAGTTCATTATTAGAAAGATAGTGAAGCTATAAGCCCTTGATAGGGAAGGGTTTAAGCTAGTGTATATAACGCTATAGTTAAAGGCACATACAAATAATCAGGATTGAATGAGTCGATAGGGTTTAATCGCTTTATACAGATCCTATGAATATTTCCCCCACATTACTAAGAGCTTGCATCAATAAGAATCGCAAGGCGCAACTTCAGTTGTATAGAAGTTGTTTTAGTATACTTATGGGGGTATGTAGACGGTATATGAAACATGAAGAGGATGCTATGGCGCTCTTAAATTTGGGCTTCTTGAAAATCCTCAACAAACTGGATACATATAAAACGCATATTCCTTTCGAGGCTTGGATTAGGCGTGTGATGATTAACACGATTATTGATGAGTATCGGAAGAATAAACGATATAATGAAAAGACAGATAAAGTAGACTTCGGTTCTTCTTATACCAAATTTGAAGGAATGGTTGTTTACAATGAGGCCGAGGACATGTTGGGCGTGGAAGAGATTGAAAGAATGGTTCAGCAATTGCCTTCGGCAGCACAACGGGTATTCAATTTATATGTCATAGATGGATATACCCATAAGGAAATTGGAGAAATGTTAGGCATCTCCGTAGGAACTTCCAAGTGGCATCTGTCTGATGCGCGGAAAAGACTGCGGAAAATGATTGAGCGTGTGATGGCACAAAGGGCAACACTACAACAGAAATGAGAGACCAAGAACTAGACAATTTATTTAAGAAGAGGCTTGATAATCGGCAATTTGAGTTTAATGAGGCATATTGGGAATCTGCCTTAGAACTCATATTGACGGATGAGCAGCAACAACCTGCGGTCATGGATGATGACCGTTCGCCTCCTTCTTATCTGCTGTTTGGGTTTTTGCTGTTTTTACTGGTTTCAATGGGGGGAATGTCACTATACTATTCATTAACGTCCCCAAAACTTCCTTCTCCTTATGCTACTGTACAACCTTCAAATGAAATTCCTGCCTATACAACAGAATCTACCTCAATAGAAAAGACTAAAACGACCTCACTCATTGAAGTTGAAAGTGGAGAATCTACTCTAGTAGATTTGGGTACAAGAGGTGGTTCAACAGACATAAAGCCTAGCAATCGTACCGAAACGAATGCTCCCAAAAAGGAGGATAATAACCCGAGCACTGTTCCAGGATTTGAAGCTACTATTCCATTGTTTAATACTACGAAAGAAGTGGCTGATGGAACACAACAGCAAAGTGTAAAAGAGAAAACACGTGAAACCTCTGTATTAGAGGCTATTAGTCAGCCCATTACTGCTCCAGCAGCAATGGATAAAATCGGAATGAATTTGCTAGATGGAGTAGATAAATCAGAGGAGTCGGAAGGTGCAGAACAAATAAAGCTAACTCCTTCACCCAAGGAAGCAGTATTGCCTAAAGAAGAACAAAAGCCGAAGGCACCTCGTGTATTGCCTGCTATTGATTCTGTTTTGCTTCAGCTAGATGAGCCTATTTTGATTGGGCAGGTAGCACCAGAGTCCCTCCTCGAATTGCCTGGACATACAGGGGGGAAATTACCACGTAACCACTTCGGTATCAGTGCTGGAGTAAATATCATTCAAACGAATAGTATGGCGGCGAATCAGGAATCGACTAAGCCTACCCATATTATGCCTGTGGCAGGAATTCGGTATGGATACCAACTCCATCCTTATATCAGCCTAAATACGGGGGCTAATTATTATTCTCGCGAAGGATTCGATATGTCTATGTCGTATACATCTGTGGTGTTCGATTTCGGATTCGTGGAGACCCAAACAGATATTCACATCAATCGATTGCATTATGTGGAGATTCCTCTGTATATGGGGGTACATTTTGGCCGACATACTGTATTGGCAGGAGGGGATTACGCACACCTTCTCAATGCAAGAGCCACGGTGAATGAAACTGTCACTACCAGCCTTTCACCTCCTGTGTCTACTACGCGTCAAGCAGGAGGATATACCCAAGGATTTATGGGGGGAGACGTGGGGATTCTATTAGGTTATGAGCTTGCATTAACCCCTGCTTTGGGAGTGGGGGTACGCGCTCATTATGGTCTCAGAGACCTTACCCACAATGATTTTTATAATGACCCTCGAAAGAACCAAAACCTATTTGTGAGACTTAGTGTGAATTATGACCTAACAAGGTTCTAAGCTGTATCAATATTTCGCTCCTTTTTGTATTGCTAATTCCCCCGACACGTATGAAACAGCCTGTATACATCTTTCCATCTGCTCTTTTGTTTGTATGCCTACTATTTGCTGGGTGTGACCAAACCCCTTTGCCTGAAGAAATCGTTGAAGAACCTGTTTTTTCTGTAGGAGGCTTCATCGGAGAAAAATCTGTCTCTCTTAAAGGAGGAGTGGACGATTACTACATGTATGCTTCGTATGTTTATGATGATCGGGGATATTATACCTATGTAGGGGAATTTCGCAGGACAGATTGTATGGATTGTAAGGAAAAATTACGGGTGATTATTCGAGATGCCGTTGCGAGAGAGGAAGGCAATCCTGTGAGCCCACAAGAGGCTATTCCTTTAGGAGCACATGAATATGTTCGGACAATCCCACAAAGCAGAATGTTTCAGGTTGATTTTACCTCTCGTATAGAAGGAGGAGAGCCTCCTTTCCACTATTCATGGAGCTTTGGTGATGAGTCGGTTACAGAGGGAGAAGAGAATGCCATGCATATGTATTCAGATTCTACAGATGATACGTTTTGGGTATGTTTGGACGTGACTGAAGCCAATTCGGGTTGTTCGTCTCGTATATGTAATGAAGTATATCTCCATAAACGTACCTGTCAGTCGAATTTTGGAGTATCCCATTCAGATTTTAATCCCCAAAGCATCACCTTTGAGACAGATGGCTATGTCAATGCAGAACCACCTCTTACATATCATTGGGATTTTGGAGAGGGTATTTCCATGACAACTCCTTTGCCTGCTGTTTTATATGGGTTTGATGAGCCAGGGATTCATATGGTGGGGCTACGCATTAATGATGCGCAAGGATGCGAAAGCATGTTGTATAAGAATATTCGAATTGGTTCAACTTCCGATTGTATGGTGTCTTTTACAGCGAATGTAACAGAAGTAGAATCTGTATTTGACACCTTACAGCTTTCACGGGTAATTGTAGAATGGACAGATAAGCAAGGAGTATTCTATTCGAGCCAATTGGGCGTACAGCCAGAGGAAAGCTTTTTTACGATTAATGCCATTGAGCCCTATCGTGCGAATGAGCGAGGAGATGCTACGGCTCGACTTGATATTGACTTTGATTGTGTATTGTATAGTGATGCTGAAGATCTACGAATTCGCCAAGCACAAGCAAGTATTGCTGTAGCCCATCCTTAAGAGATATTAACCTTATATGATGTAAGTATTAGGGTTTTCAATCAAAGTTTATTTGATTGATACTAAATACTTTTCTAATTTTAGGCTTGACTGATAATAAACTAAAAGATTGTCAGTTTTAGCCGAATAAATAAAGGAATTTAGTAGTTGCTCCTCTTTTCATTATTGGGAATAATTCTCTCCTATCATGAATCGGAATCATCTTATTACCCTACTTTCTCTCTTGTTTCTATATGCTTTTTCTTTCGCACAAAATGAAGTGTATAACAATGGGGCATTGATACATGTCCAAGGTGGCGCGCTCGTACATGTGCAAGGAGAGGTCTATAATGCTGGCGTATTGGAAAATGAAGGCGAAATAGAATTGGAAGGTGATTGGACCAACCAAGGCAGCTATATCGCAGATGTGAGTGGATTGGTTGAGTTTCTGGGTGACAACCCCTCAACCATCAATGGAAATATGGTTGGGCAAAACGATTTCTATCGTCTCCAAATCAATAAAACTTCCGCGACTTCAACGGATCGAACGGTAGACTTAAGCGTAGACATTGATGTCGATGACCAATTGATGTTGTCTAATGGCCGAATCGTTACGTATACAAATTTGGTATATGTAACGCCCTCTCTCCCAACTGCAGTTGTCGGACATGATGATCCAGGGGTTGGAGGTATTACTACGTCTTCTGACCGATATATCCAAGGTTCGTTAAAGCGAAGCATTGCTCCGTCTTTTGAATATGATTATCCTGTAGGGGATGCTCCTATCGTAGAAGGAGGAAAGGATTACCAATTGGCCAAGTTTGATATCATCAATACATTTGGCTCAAATTATATTACGGTTCGTTTTGAGCCGTCACATATTCCTGCTTATCCGCCTATCACAATCATGGATTGTAATACGGAATTGTGTGGAAGCCTATCAGGAGTTTGGGCAACTGCTTCTAATATTACGAAGCCTCAATACAATTTGAGTCTCTATCCTCGAAATTATACAGAACATGGTTGTACAACACCCGCACCGAATCGATATTCGTCTATTGGATCGGCTGTTTTGACAGGTTTCTATGGCCAAGGAGGGATTCCTTGCTATCAGGAAACTAGCATGAGTTCGGGTAAACACCTCTATGACCCAGGATATAATGGACTATTGAACCATAGTATCGGTTTTGGGAACCTCGATTGTGGACGTGATGTATTCGAACCTAATCAATCCTCAGCATCAGCGGCTCCACTTCCAGAAGTAGGGGTAAACCAAAATGCACGTATCTGTGAAGCAGGGGATGAAGATTGGTATTCTATTGTGATTGATAGTGATAATAATATTGCGCTTACCCTCACAGGACTCGTTGCAGATGGAGACCTAGAGTTATATGACAGTGGCCTTTCATTGGTTACGAGCTCTACGAATATGGGGCAAGCAGATGAAAGTGTTATCCTAAATAATGCTACAATAGGTGCGACTTATTTTGTGCGTGTGTTTGGGAAGAATGATGATTTCGATCCTGAAGGATACAATATGCATATCAAGCGTAGAGATGTTCCATTTACTTCTATTGTGAAGGCTACGGCCAGCATTGATATTAAAAACCCTGAAGACGAAGAGGAGGAGGAAGAAGAAGACGATACGGAACTTTCTTTGCCACTCGAATTCTCTGCTATCTTGTATCCAAATCCTGCAACCGCAGAATTGAACCTCGATTTCATTGCAGACAAAAATGGAGAAGCCAACATCAGACTTAGCAATATGATGGGGCAAACCATTCGAGTTTGGAATCAGAAAGTTGAAGAAGGGAGTAATCATGTAGAAATGGATGTTTCTAGCTTAGCGGAGGGCATGTACTTTGTCACATTGCTCTATGGAACACAAAAGAAAAACTTTAAAGTGGAAATTATGAAGTAATACTTTACTTTCATACATAATATATATGACAAAAGGCCATTGGAATACCTCCAATGGCCTTTTGCTATATACATGCATACTTATGTGTATGTATGCTTCTAGGTTATCTTTTCTTCTTCCCCATACCTGAAAGCATCCAAATGACACCTGCTACAAGCGCGACAATTAGTCCGATTCTGATCAGGCCAAATAACGAGCTTAAAATAAGTTTGATAACGAAAAATAAACCTATGGGTACGACTATCTTAGCCCAAAGGGGCAAAGCCATAAAGCCTCTTACTAAAATATTGTTTGTGATTTTTTGTAACATAATAATGGTTGAGCTTTTTTATAAGTAAGACGAACATCATCCCAAAAAAGTTACGATTTTTTACAGGAACAACAAAAAAATCACGGATCTGATTCCAGATTATGAAGTATTGAGATGAAAGCCTTATTTACCTAAAAGGAGTCGCCCCTTTTTCCACATAATAGAAAAAGGGGCGAGCATATATAAACAATCGCTAATAATCGATTATTAGTGGTGAATGCCTCCTGGGCCATGAACATGTCCGTGAGCAATTTCATCAGGCGTTGCCATACGCACCTCTAGGACTTGTCCAGAGAAATATAAATCTTGTCCTGCCAGTGGATGATTGAAATCCATCACAACAGAGTCAATATGCAATTCTTTGATATATCCTCTCAATACGTTTCCTTGTTCGTTGCGCATAGGAACCATCATTCCTACTGCCAAGTCCATAGGCTGCCCTTCAACAGAAAAGATATTTTTAGGTAATGTTACAATTCGCTCAGGATGAACTTCTCCGTATCCATTCTTTGCAGTAATCATGAATTGGAAAAAGTCATTTGGCTGCTTCCCTTTTAGGTTCGCCTCGAAATCTGGTAACAGACTTCCTACTCCTAACAAAAATACAAACGGTTTATCCTTCTCTACAACTTCTACAGGAGCTCCTGTAGGAGAAGTGCGAAGGGTATACACAAGGGAGACAACAGTTTTGTCTTGAATAATCATTATATAAAAGTTGGTTTCTTATAATAAGTCCGCAAGGTCAGAAAGATGCAGCATAAATCCAAAAGAAAGCAATTGTTTAATATAGAGGAGATGCCTATGAGATTTGCTACTCATCCTCGCCCCATCTATAGGTTTTGGGGGATAATCCCAATTGATCTATAATGCGATGTACAACTGTATCGACCAGTTCATCCATATTTTGGGGGCGGGAGTAGAAGGAAGGCGCAGCGGGCATAATCATACCTCCTGCTATTGTTACAGTCCGCATATTTTCTATGTGAATAAGGTTTATGGGGGTATCCCGAATAACACAAATAAGTTGCCGACGTTCTTTCAATATTACGTCTGCTGCCCGTGTGGTGAGGTCATTGGATAACCCATGGGCAATACGGCCTAAGGTACCCATAGAACAGGGAACAATAACCATATGCATATATTTCGCTGACCCAGAGGCAAAGGGGGCGAAGTAGTCCATTCGATCATACACCTTAAAGGGGATCTGGATTTCCTCATCTAATTCTTGTTGCCAAACATCTGGAGCATTTCTCGAAAGAATAACTCCTATCTCTAAATCAGGAAATTGTTGTAATTGTTCTAGTAAGCGTTTAGCATAAATACTTCCGCTTGCTCCTGTAATGGCTACTATAATTTTTTTCATTCTTGCTATAATTCCAATGAATAAAGGTTAAGTTTGCTTACTGATTGCTAGAAGATGTAAGAACAGGTGAAAAGAATCTGGGCTACTTGATCTTCTATGAATAAGTCGTATATTCAATTTGGTATATTGATACGTAAGCAATGAAAAAACTGTTGAGCATTCTTCTTTGTTTAGTCGGAGGCTGGATTCCTTCCTCTGGACAATATATACAAGCTTACTTGAGTGCAAATAAAGTAGGTGTAGAAGATGTGCTACAGTATAATTTACGGGTAGTTGGAATAGCGAGCCCTTCAACTCCTTCTTTTCCAAATGTGCCTACCTTTGCAAAAACGAAGCTTTTCAGCCAAAATAGCTCTTCCACACAAGGAGGAGTGACAACCTATATTCAGATTTATCGACCTTCTCAAGTTGGAAAGTATCAGATCCCTTCCCATACGTTTAAAATTGGAAATAGAAGGTATAACTCTCCTGCATTTGATATAGAGGTTATGGCCGCAGACACACTTGCGGATAGTGTTCGATTGGATCCTTCTTTATATGAACAACATGAGATTGAGACTTGGCTAGATGTGCGATATAGCAAAGATACCTGCTATGTAGGAGAGCAGATTGAAGGAGAAGTGTTATTCTTTGTAGAAAAGAATAGTCGTCCTTATGTATCATTTGAGGGTAAAGACATTCTTGAGGTTCAACAACGTTTTAAGCATGAGGCGTTTTGGGAGGAGGCCATTGATTATAGGAGGATTGAAGACTATATGGATACTGTTCGAGGGAAGGAATACTTTGTCTTTGTTCTCCAACGAACGTTTTTTTTCCCTATTCGATCAGGCCGTATCGTGATACGAGATGTCTCATTCGAGGCAAAGGAAAAGTTATACCCTAAGAATATATCAGAATATGACCGATTGCTTAATAGGGGGGTAAAGCAAAAACCTCTATCCGTTGAAGCACCATTTAGGCCAATTTATGTGATGGATCTCCCCCAAGAAGCAAATAAACGTACCAATGCGGTAGGCGATTTCGAGATGATTATTCGAACCGATGAAGAAGAACTCCGAACAGGAGAGAGCTTTCAGTTTCGGGTAATTGTGAAAGGCAATGGGAATATTGCATTGGTGCCAAGGCCTGATATTCACCAGCCTGCTTCTTTCTTGCTCTACGAACCAATTTCAAATTATGAGTTTGCTCGAACAGATAGCCAATTATATGGCTTTAAGGAATTCATCTATGAGATGGTTCCTACCCTAAAAGGACATTATGATTTAGGTCCTATAAGCTTTCGCTTTTTTAATCCTGAAACAGGTCGTCTTGATTCTATCTATAAAGAATCACATCCTGTGGAAGTAAAAGGGCGAGATATGAGCAGTTTGTTGAAGGGTGAAGGAATACAACAATTTTACACAGAAGCTTTTGCGAAGGCTCAAACAAAACAATTAATAAAAATACCCTATTTAGTGCCTATCGCATCAGGATTATTGTTTTTTGTCGTTCTGCTTATAGGACTAGCTTTTTGGAAATGGAATAAGCTTAAGGTTTAACGAACATTCATGCACGATTTAATGCCCCGACAGTTACTACTCTCCTTCTTCTTTATTGTACCCTGCTTCTTTATACCTATTGCTTCTTATGCTGCTCCTCCATCATATGATGATTGTAGCAATGCCCAGAATTTAGGCATTCTGCCAACTCCTTCTGCTTGTGTTTTTGGAGGCGGAGGAGGTACAGGAGCAGTATCTACCTTCAATTTAACCAATGTGGAGGCTACTTCCCCCATTGTTTACCAGTCTATTACGGATTGTCAAGGCTCTGGTTCCGATATGGCATCACCCGCATCAGATGTGTGGGTACAATTTGTCGCTTCTGGAGCCATTCTAAATATTACAATCAATGGAGCTATTACCACTCCTACTGTAGGATTGTGGGAGGGATCCAGTTGTAATGGAAAGGTACCACGAGGATGTGATATTGGGAGTGGTTCAACGCTTACAAGTTCTTTCGGGCCTCTTACACCTGGTAATACGTATTTCCTTCAAATTAGTGGAGGAAACCTGACCGACCAAGGAGCCTTTACACTTGATATAAGTAATGATGACGATTGTGGTGCCTGTATGTTGGAAGGGGAAATTACGGCAACGCCTTCCCCAACGAATGGATATTATAATGCTGGAGATACGGTCGAGTTTTGTTTTACTGTTACAAGTTGGGATCAAACAGGGGCAAACTGGCTACATGGTATTGAACTCTCTTTTGGTTCAGGCTGGGTGGGATCTTCTTTGGCTCCTACTTCTGTGCCAGCTACTTGTGATGTTAATGGGGTGTGGGGCTTTTATAATAGTGTGACCAGTGCTTCTAGTGGAACAGTTTACGGTAATGGATTCTACTTTGACCGAGATGAAGGTTCTGGTTTAGATGGTGACCCTGGCAATAACTTTGGAGATTTTGGTGTGGATGATGTCGGAACCTGTACCGTAACCTTTTGTTGGAGGCTTGTGACATTAAGTGCTGGTAGTTGTGTAGATGGAGGAGATTTGTCGGTCTCAGTCAATACGTTAGGAGATGGAGAATCGGGTAATTGGAACTCTACCTCTTGTATCAATGATCCTGAATTTCAAACAACGGCTTACCTTTCATGCTGCGAGAACCCTGATTTAAGTGTTACTGCTTCTGCTTGCGGAGGAAGTCTTGGAAGTGCGACAGTGACAGGAAATGGAACTAGTCCTTTCAATTATTTATGGGAAGATGCTTCTGGTTCTACGGTGCAAAATAATACGGGAGTTACAGGAAGTGACTCAAATACGAGTTTGACTGCTGGGCAATACCAAATCACTGTCACTGATGCGACAGGTTGTGCCAGAACTGTTGTGGCGAATATCGGGGGAGGAGCAACAGCTGTTTCTCTTTCTCTCATTAGCCAAACCAATGTGGGTTGCTATGGCGATAGTACAGGAGGGGTACTTGTGTTGGCTTCTGGTGGACAGAGCCCTTACTCTTATTCTTCAGATGGAGTTAATTTTAGTTCTTCAAACTCTATCTCAAGCTTGCCAGGAGGTTCTTATCTGATTACAGGGAGGGATGTCAATGGATGTTTTGATACCTTATCTGTTGCGATACTCGAACCTGATTCAATTGAGGTATTTACCCCCTCTATTACGAACCCTGCTTGTGGGGGAGATTCGACGGGTGGCTTCACGGTTCAAGCGACTGGTGGAACTGGCAGTTATACATACTCTATGGATGGTACGTCTTTTAATACTACGAATGTGTTTAGCGGATTGGGGGCAGGAAATTATACGGCTTATGTACGAGATGGAAATAGTTGTGAAAAAACATTGTCTGTTACTTTATCCGCTCCCCCAATCCTGAGCGCAACTTTAACTTCGCTTACAGACGCAACTTGTCCAAATGATACAGATGGAAGCTTTACAGTATCTGCTTCAGGAGGAACTCCTTCCTATCAATATTCTGTGAATGGAGGAGGATTTAGTGCAACTTCTACTTATTCTAGCTTGCCTACAGGAAATTATGAGGTAGTGGTTCAAGACCTAAGTAGTTGTAGAGATACATTGGATGTTACCATAAGTTCTACTACAATGTTGAGTGCTTCTGTTACCTCCATTACAAACGTAATTTGTGGAGGAGATAGTACAGGAAGCTTCACTGTCAATGCAGGAAACGGAACGCCTCCTTATCAGTACTCACTTGATGGAAGTAATTTTGGTTCTAGTGGAACATTCTCAAATTTACCTGATGGTAACTATACGGTACATATCCGTGAGAATGGGGCATGTGAAATCACTTTGCCTGTTTCTATTACCGCTCCGAATGCGTTAAGTGCTACCACTACTACTATCAATGATGTGAATTGCCCTTCTGATACAGATGGAAGTATATCGGTAACAGCCTCTGGGGGAACGCCTGCTTATCAGTATTCCTTTGAGGGAGGTGCGTATAGTACTGCGTCTTCTTTTACAAATTTGGCTACTGGGACTTACGAGATTGTTGCTCAAGACATTAATAGCTGTAGGGATACCCTGAATGTGACCATTAGTGCAACGACGATGCTAAGTGCGTCCATCACTTCGATTACGAATGTGAGCTGTGGAGGGGGAAATACAGGTAGTTTCACTGTCTCAGCTACAGGGGGAGGGACTCCCTATCAATATTCAATAGATGGGACAAACTTCAACCCATCAGCAACCTTCTCTAGTTTAACAGCAGGAAACTATACTGTTCATGTCCGAGAAACGGGCTCTTGTGAAGTGAGTTTACCTGTAACAATTAGTTCGAATTCGGCGGTGAGTGCCAGTGCTACTACCATTAATGATGTAAATTGTCCGAGTGATACAGATGGAAGCTTTACGGTTTCTGCCGCAGGCGGCACACCAACTTACCAATATTCATTGGATGGAGGAGCCTTTGGTACATCAAATTCTTTCTCTAGCCTTGGGGTAGGGACTTACGAAATTGTGGTTCAAGATGCGAATACTTGCACAGATACCTTAGATGTAACGATTAGCGCGACCACTATGCTCAGCGCTACGCTTACTTCTGTTACAGATGCTTCTTGTGGTGCAAGTACAGGTAGTTTTACGGTCTCTGCTAGTGGAGGCGGTACCCCTTACCAATACTCAATAGATGGAACAAACTTTGGCCCATCTGCCACCTTCTCTAGTTTGGCAGCGGGAAGTTATACCGTTCATGTTCGCGAAACAGGTTCTTGTGAGGTCTCCTTACCTGTAACGATTAATTCGACTTCTGCGGTCAGTGCAACCCCCACGGTGGTTGATGTGAGTTGTGCAGGAGATATGGATGGAAGTATTACGGTTTCTGCATCAGGCGGAACGCCAACTTATCAGTATTCATTGGACGGAGGAGCCTTTGGTACGTCAAATTCTTTCTCTAGTCTTGGAACAGGAAATTACGAGATTGTGGTTCAAGATGCCAATACCTGTACGGATACCCTTGATGTAACTATCAGTGCAACGACGATGCTCAGTGCTACGCTTACTTCTGTTACGGATGCTTCTTGTGGAGCAAGTACAGGAGGCTTTACGGTTTCTGCCAGTGGAGGCGGTACCCCTTACCAATACTCAATAGATGGAACAAATTTTGGCTCATCTGCAACCTTCTCTAGTTTGGCAGCAGGTGGCTATACCGTTCATGTTCGTGAAACAGGTTCCTGTGAGGTCTCCTTACCTGTAACAATTAATTCGACCTCTGCGGTCAGTGCAACTCCCACGGTGGTTGATGTGAATTGTTCAGGAGATATGGATGGAAGTATTACGGTTTCTGCATCAGGTGGAACACCAACTTATCAGTACTCATTGGATGGAGGAGCATTTGGTACGTCAAATTCTTTCGCTAGTCTTGGAACAGGGAATTATGAGATTGTGGTTCAAGATGCCAATACCTGTACGGATACCCTTGATGTAACTATTAGTGCAACGACGATGTTAAGTGCTACAATTACCTCTACTACAGATGTAATATGTGGAGGGGATAGTACAGGTAGCTTTGCAGTTTCTGCTAGTGGTGGCGGTACCCCTTATCAATATTCAATAGATGGCACTAACTTTGGCTCATCTGCAGTCTTCTCGAATTTAGCTGTGGGAAGTTACACCGTTCATGTTCGCGAAACAGGTTCTTGTGAGATCACGTTACCTGTTACGATTAGTGGGCCAGCCGTGATGAGCTCGACGATTACAACATTGAACGATGTGAATTGTCCTTCAGATACAGATGGAAGTTTTGCGATATCTACATCAGGCGGCACACCAAGTTATCAGTATTCACTGGACGGAGGTGCTTTTGGAAGCTCTAATTCTTTCACGAGTCTTGGGGCAGCTACATATCAAGTAGTTATTCAAGATGCTAATACTTGTTCAGATACCTTAGATGTAACGATTAGTTCAACTGTCATGCTTAGTGCTACGCTTACTTCTGTTACAGATGTGATTTGTGGAGGGGATAGTACAGGTAGCTTTACGGTGTCTGCTAGTGGAGGTTCGACTCCTTATCAATATTCATTGGATGGAATCACGTTTGGTTCTAGCCCAACCTTCTCCAACCTTTCTGGAGGAAGCTATACAGTATATATACAGGAGAATTCTTCTTGCCAAGTAACTTTACCTGTCACGATCGGAGCCCCTACGACTTTAAGTGCTTCAATCACAACTTTGACGGATGTTACATGTGCAGGAGATAGTACAGGGGTTATTACTGTTTCTGCTAGTGGGGGGGATAGTAACTATGAATATTCGATAGATGGAACCATCTTTGGTATCTCGAATTCCTTTACGGGGCTTCCTACAGGAAACTATACAATTATTATAAGAGATGGCAATAGTTGTACAGATACATTGTCTACATCAATTAGTGCGGATAATGATGTTACAATTAATGTGCTGAATACAACGAATATTTTATGTGCTGGAGATTCAACAGGGAGTATACTGGTTGATGCGTCTGGAGGAGGTACTCCTTATCAATATGGGATTAATGGAGGAGCTTTAGGAAATAGTGGATCCTTCTCTACGCTTCCAGCTAATACACATACAATTATTGCCCAAGATAACAATGGCTGTTCAGATACGACAATGGTTACATTGACGGAACCAGCTGCTTTGGTTCTGTCTGTATTTGACCAAACAAATGTGGATTGCAATGGAAACGGTTCAGGTAGTGTTACCCTTACTGCGGTAGGAGGGATATTCCCGAGAGAATTCTCTAGTGATGGAGTCAGTTTTGGGACGGATAGTGTATTCTCTGGATTGATGGCAGGGACGTACTTATTTACTGTGCGAGATGCCAATTTCTGCACAGATACTTTGTCGGTTACTGTTTCTGAACCGATCGTATTAGCGGCTTCTGTTTTGTCGCAAACTAATGTAGGATGTGTCGGGGATTCTTCTGGAACATTTACCGCAACTTCCTCTGGAGGTACTAGACCGCATACTTATTCTATAGACGGTTCTACCTTCTCTAATGATAGTACGTTCTCTAGCCTTGCCTCGGGATCTTATACATTAACTGTTAGGGATGCAAATGGATGTATCACGACCTTAGCGGTGAACATTACACAGCCTGCTGCACAATTGAGCGCGTCAGCAATTAATGTAATAAATATTGCTTGTACAGGAGATTCGACGGGTAGTTTTGATATTCAAGGCGCGGGTGGAACACCTACTTACCAGTATTCATTAGATGGTGGTAGTTTTGGAGCGTCGAGTTCCTTCGCAAACCTTGGTGTAGGCACATACCAAATCGTTATCCAAGACCAAAATTCTTGTTCTGATACGGTTGATGTCAGTTTAACTGAGCCGACGGCTCTCTCAGCAACGAGTAGTAATGTTGTAAATCCAGGCTGTTCAGGTGATAGTACAGGTAGCTTTACGGTATCCGCTACAGGCGGCACAGGTAGCTATATGTATTCTTTGGATGGAGCAACTGCTGTTAGTGATAGCAATTTCACAAGTCTTCCATCAGGTAACTATGTGGTTACTGTTAGTGATGGCAATAGTTGTACGTTTGATTTGAACGTGACATTGAGTGATCCATCAGGCCTTACAGCTAGTATCTCTAGCTCGACGAATATTGATTGTGCAGGTGACTCCACGGGTAGCTTCATTTTAGCAGGTAGTGGCGGAAGCGGTTCTTATATGTATTCGATTGATGGATCTAGCTTTGGCAGTGATAGCAGCTTCACAGGCTTACCCGCAGGAACCTATAATCCAGTCGTTCAGGATGGCAATGGTTGTACGGCTACGACTTCGGTAAGCTTAACTGAGCCAATAGTTCTTTCTGCAACAAGTAGTAATGTAGTAAACCCAGGTTGTTCAGGTGATAGTACAGGTAGCTTCACCGTATCTGCTACAGGTGGCACAGGTAGCTATATGTATTCTTTGGATGGCGCAACTGCTGTTAGTGATAGCAATTTCACGACTCTTCCATCAGGTAGCTATGTGGTCACAGTTAGTGATGGCAATAGTTGTACGTTTGATTTGAATGTTACCTTGAGTGATCCATCAGGCCTTATCGCTAGTATTTCTAGTTCAACGAATATTGATTGTGCAGGAGATTCTACAGGTAGCTTCATTTTAGCAGGTAGTGGCGGAAGCGGTTCTTATATGTATTCGATTGATGGATCTAGTTTTGGCAGCGATAGCAGCTTCACAGGCTTACCCGCAGGAACGTATAATCCAGT
>Ga0163111_10000325_pt1 | contig 28855 bp, 27 predicted proteins | sample CRUFie1St18metaG_FD_109645 | JGI IMG/M metagenome (GOLD analysis project Ga0163111, IMG submission 109645) | Marine microbial communities from the Costa Rica Dome - CRUD Field 142mm St18 metaG | ecosystem: Environmental > Aquatic > Marine > Oceanic > Photic zone | place: Costa Rica: the Eastern... | reverse complement strand
ATTCTTCTTCACTAAAGTTACCGAGTAACGCTTCGCAAGCCATTAAAGTTTCTGTCCCGGCCTGCAAAAACAAGGCTGTAGCAAGTTTATACTTTTGTTCTGCACTCATAACTAAGTATGGTAGCTAATGTAAGTTAAAATATTATTAACCTACAAATTAGACATAGCATTTTTTACAGCTGCAGCTGCTTGTTTGGCTGCACCATCACCATGTATGCTTGTACCAGTAGAGCTTGCATGTGCGGCAGCGGCATTCCATCCAACTTGCCTTAAGCTAGCCATAGTACTACGAAGTGCTGCTGGATTATCTTTATATTTTGCCATGGTCTCTGTATCTCCATAAAAGCTACTTTCAATAGCGTTTTTGATAGATGTACCAGTTTTTGCACCTTGTCCGTTAGAACCAAACCCATAGCCACCTGTGCCATCTGGGCTTTTAAAACTATTAAAAACAGCCTCTAAATTAAATCCTGCAAGAGCTGCGCCAATTTTACCCATTGTACGGTTTTGCTCTTGCCCAACTGTTTGCATTGATAATATTACTACCACCGATATAAGTGCAACTATAATGCCATATTCTACTGCAGTAGCACCGCTTTGATTTTTTAATAACAATTTCATAAGCCTAGCTTTTATCACAAAATGGCTTTAAACTCAAACTGGTTAATAAAAACTTAATAATAATGAAGCTTTTTGAATCACGTTTTTTTACGATAGTTGCTATTATTTTGGTAGTAATAATATTAGCATTGTTGGGGATAAAATATTACCACTATCAACAAAATGCAAAATATAGATGTGATGATGAACGAGTAGAAAAAGATGGGGTAGTAATAGAGGAGTGCGGATTATTAGAGATGGTGTCACCCCCTGTAGATGCTGCTGGTGAACCTGCAGATAGTGGGGTTACTTTAAATACAGGTGATATGGTGCAAATTTTTGCTCATTCAGGTGAGTTTACTGATAATAAAAATTATCCCAATTATCAAAAAACTAATGGTTTTGAGCCCGAACCTACTTGTTATAATTGTGGAGTTTTTGTTGCTGCAACCGCTAAGCCTGTGGAGCCATCAACTAATGCTAAAGATACTCCAATTTATACTCCAATTTATACTCCTTTTGGTGGTAATATAAATTTTAAATATGAGGGCAAAACACCGGCCAAATTATATTTAGGTGCAAGTGAGCGCGGTAAATTTTATACAGAGTCCAACAATGCCGGAAAAGTCCGCGCTTTAATAAACGTGGTGCGTGCAAAATATACAGTAAAGGATATACCATTTAAAAATCAGCCTGCATTTAGCCTGCCAGATTTTGATACAGTTTTTATAAAAAATTGTGAATCAGAAGCTAGCACCCAAATATGTGAGTGCTACTTAAATGCTATGTTTAACATTGATGTTAATAATGATGAGGCATGGTTAATTACTGATATTTTAGCTACTTATTCAGAGTATAAGCCCAACGAATATGATGATACTCATGCTAAAAGTTTAAATACAGATTTAAAATTTTTACAAAATACTCAACAGAAGTTTATTGATATAAAAACACAATGCCAGTAGTTTGATTTTATGAGTTTACAAGTAGGCGATACCGCACCAGATTTTGAATTACCAACTAATGGCGATAATACTATAAAATTATCAGCAATTGAGGGGAAAAAGGTAGTATATTTTTACCCAAAAGACGACACACCAGGCTGCACTATAGAAGCTAAAGATTTTAGAGATTTAAAAGATGATTTTGCTAAAGCAGGCGTAACCATAATTGGTATCTCAAAAGATAGTGTTAAAAAGCATGATAAGTTTTGTGAAAAGTATGATCTAAACTTTACTTTAGCAAGTGATGAAGAGGGCAAAGTTTGTGAGGCTTACGGTACATGGGTAGAAAAATCTATGTATGGCCGTAAGTATATGGGCATCCAGCGCGATACTTTTTTAATAGATGCAGATGGCAAAATTTTACAAGTTTGGAATAAGGTAAAAGTTACAGGCCACGCTGTTGAGGTGTTAGCTGCTGCAAGTTAGCTTACAACCCCGCTAATTCCACTGCTATAAATTTAACAAAGCTTATGCGCTCCTCCACGTTATTATGGGCAACTTTAAATATAATGCGGCCATCTGGTTTTAGCTTGGCCTTATCGCTATTTTGCATAACGTAGGTTAGTAGTTTTTCAGGCTGTATTGCCTCTTGTTTAAATGCAATTGTTATGGCTTTACTGCCGCTATCAATTTTGGTAATGCCGGCTTTTTTGCAAATATCTTTTAGGCGGCAAATTTGTAAAAAGTTTTCCACCTCTTGTGGCATTGGGCCAAACCTATCTACTAGCTCGGTACTAAATTCATCTATTTTCTCATCATTATCTAGCCTTGCAGCGCGACGGTATAAGCCTAAGCGTAGGTCTAAATCATCTACATATTCCTCTGGTATTAATACACTCATACCTAGGTTTATGTTAGGGCTCCAATTATCATCTATTTGGGCTGTATTATCATTATCGTTTTGCATGGCTTTAGCCTTTGCTACGGCCTCTTTTAGCATTTGCTGATAGAGCTCAATACCTACCTCTTTAATATGGCCGGATTGCTCATCACCTAGCAAATTACCTGCGCCGCGTATATCCATATCATGGCTAGCTACGGTAAAGCCGGCACCTAAACTATCTAGGTTTTGCATTACCTCTAAACGTTTTTGTGCAGGCTTACTAAGGCGACGTAGTGGCCGTGTAGTTAGGTAGCAATAACCACGTACTTTGCCACGCCCAACACGGCCACGTAGTTGGTAAAGTTGCGATAAGCCAAACATATCTGCTTTATGGATAATCATTGTATTAGCATTACTTACATCCAGGCCGGATTCTACAATTGCAGTGGCAAGGAGTAGATCAAATTTATTATCGTAAAAATCATTCATCACCTTATCCAGCTCAGCTGGAGTAAGTTGGCCGTGGGCAACTTGCATTTTTATCTCGGGTACTAGTTTTTCAATACGCTCGCGGATTTCACGTAGATCTTTTATACGCGGCACTACAAAGTAAATTTGCCCGCCGCGGCCGTACTCACGTATTATAGCCTCGCGGATTACTAAATCATCAAATGGCATAACAAAACTGCGTACTGCTAGCCTATCTACTGGTGGGGTAGCTATTAGGCTTATTTCACGCACGCCGCTCATCGCCATTTGTAGGGTGCGCGGGATAGGCGTGGCAGAGATACTAATTACATGAGTTTGCGCTTTTAGCTTTTTTAGCTTCTCTTTTTGGGCGACGCCAAAATGCTGCTCCTCATCTATTATAGTTAGGCCTAGGTTTTTAAACTCTATATCCTCGGCTATTAGGGCATGAGTGCCGATAACTATATCAATTTTGCCCTCAGCCATGGCTTGCTTGGTTTGTTTGGCATCTTTGGCTGATACCATACGCGATAGCTGGCGGATTTCATAAGCAAAACCTTCAAAACGTTTTACAAAATTTATGTAATGCTGGCGCGTTAGTAAGGTAGTTGGCGCAACTATAGCTACTTGGTGGCCAGCACTTGCAGCCATAAAGGCGGCACGCATTGCTACCTCGGTTTTGCCAAAGCCTACATCGCCGCAAATCAGGCGCTCGGTAGGTTTTCCGCCTATTAAATCGGCGCGGATATCATCTATGGCTTTTAGCTGATCTTCAGTCTCCACAAACGGGAAGCTATTACAAAACTCATTATATTCTTGCTGCTCTGGGCTTAAATCTGGCGCTTGCTGTAGCTCACGCGCAGCAGCTATATTTAATAGCTCATCTGCTGCTAGCTTTATACGCTCTTTTAATTTAGCTTTTTTAGCACTCCAGCTGGCACTGCCTAGTTTATCTAGGCGCATATGCTCGGATTCCTCACCAAATCTGGTGATAAGCTCAATATTTTCTACCGGTACAAAAAGCTTATCATCATTTAGGTAAGTAAGCTTTAGCATATCATGTGATATACCGTTTAGGGTTAAAGTCTCCAGCCCATCAAAGCGGCCTATACCATGGTTTTCATGTACTATGTACTCACCATTGGTAAAGTTGTTGGCCTCGGCCATAAACTCCTCAATACTTTTTTGGCGGCGTTTAGTAGAGCCGTGCTTTTGGCCAAAAATTTGTGCCTGGGAGATAAATAAATAGTCATCATTATAAAATCCAGCCTCTAGCGGTAGTACAGCTATATGTGGGCCTTTAGTAACAGGTATTTTGCTTATTTGCCTAGGGTAAAGCTCATAATCTTTTAGTTTGGTAATGGTCGTCTCTAAACTACCTGCGCTATTACAGCCAATAATAACTTTTTTATGGTTATTTAGCTTAAATAGGCTTTTGATTTTATCACTACGGGCTTGGAGGTTTGTATCCTCAATATTTAGTAGTTTATTAAGGTTGTAGATATCCTCCCCCTCACTAAATTGTGATAGATAAACTGAGTTATGTTGTTGCAGTTGAGCATGTAAATTATCAGCATCTAAAAATAGTGTATCTGGCTCAACCGGGTTATAAATATTACCCTGGTTTAGTTGCTTTTGCTCTAGGCGTGCTTGGTAGTAATCATCTATTATATCCAGCCTATCCGTAATATTTTGCTGGGCTAGATGCTCAAAAATTATGGTTGTTTGGGTGGGTAAAAAATTAAACAGGGTAGAGGTGTTTTCAGTAAAAAACGGTAACCAATGCTCGTAACCCTGGTGCTTATGGCCAGAGGATATAGAGTGATATAAAATATCCTCATCATCTGCTATGCCAAAGCTACGGCGGTAGTTGTTTTTAAAGATATTAATGCTGGTTTCATTAATTGGCACCTCATGAGCTTTGATGAGGTTAATACTATCAATAGTTTTGTTGGTTTTTTGGGTTAATGGGTCAAAAGCTCTTATTTGCTCAATCTCATCGCCAAAAAAATCTAGGCGTATAGCTGCTTGGTAGCCAGTAGGGTAGATATCTATAATACTGCCACGTATGGCAAACTCGGCCGGTTCAATAACTTTACCACTACGCTGATAGCCGTTGTTGATTAAAAATTTAGTTAGCTCCTCACGGTTGATATTATCACCCGTTTTAAGCTGCATATGGCCTGTTTTATAGGTGCTAATACCAGCCGTTTTTTGTAGCAAAGAGTTAATGGTGGTAAGGATAATTTGGTTGTTATTATTACCTTGCGCCAGCTCAGTAAACCCTGCCACGCGCTGTGCAATTATTGTAGGTTTAGGGGAGGTGCGATCATAAGGTAGGCAATCCCACGCTGGTATGGTAATAATTTGGTGGTTAGGTGCAAAAAACTCTAACTGTTTTTGTATGTTTTTTAGCGATGCATCATTAAGGCATACAAATAATATTGGTGCATTACTTGCAAGATGCTGGCTTATAACAAAGCCATCCGCACTTTGTGGTATGTTAGAGTATTTTTTAGGCACGCTATGGTTTTACAGCTATTTAAAGGGTTTGGAAAGGCTGTATAAAAGAATCTGCCACATATACGACAAACGATAAAGCTAGACGCTATCAAAATTAAATTGCTATAACAATTCTCATGCAATCCACCTCCACATACCAAACTGGTCTACAGGCAGAGGAGCTAGCAGCGCAGCACCTACAAAATAACGGTTATAATATTATAGGCTTACGCCATAAAACTAAAGAGGGCGAGATAGATATAGTAGCCGAGCAACCAGCAACTAATACATTAGTAATGGTAGAGGTAAAATCACGCAAAACCCCTTATTTAACCGAGGACATAATCACCAAAAAACAAAAACAGCGTATCATGAATGCCACACTTATGTTTTTGGCGGATAATGAGCGCTATAGTACTCATAACATTCGTTTTGATTTTATGTATTTTTGCGCTAATAAACTTATAAGCCATATAGAGGGAGCCTGGCATGAATAAGCTAAAACCAACCATATTAAGTCTAACATTATTACTAGCATCTACGCAGCTACAAGGCTGTGCAATACTTGGCCTTAGTGGCGCTGCACTAGCAGGTAAATCATTAGTGGAGGAACGCTCCGTTGGTAATGTGGTAGATGATGCTACTATAAATACGCAGATAAACTCATATTATGCTGCCCATAATTTTGATGGTTTATTTGTAGATGTAGACCCAGATGTATATGAGGGCAGGGTACTACTAACAGGTAGTGTGGATGAGCCAATTACCCGTAAAAATGCTGAGCAAATAGCATGGCAAGTTAATGGCGTAAAAGAGGTAATAAACGAGCTCCAAGTAACCAATAAAGACGATGTAGAAAGTTATATCTCTGATTCATTAATTACTGGTGAGGTGCGCTCGCGCATATTGTTTGATAGCCAAGTGAGTTTAGATAACAATTTTAACTATGGTATAGACACAGTAAATGGCGTTGTTTACCTAATGGGCGTGGCAGATACCGAGGCCGAGCTTAAACGTGTTACAGATATTGCAAGGCAAGTATCTGGCGTTAAAAAAGTTGTTAGCCATATTTTACTAACAACTGATACACGTCGTAATCAACGTATGGCATCTAAGTATTAGTTATGGGTAGCTTTGTAGATAAATTACGCAAGAGTGAATTTGGCGGCATACATTTTGATGATAATAAACCCTGTTTTATTAAAAAACTTACTTACCTAAAATTAGGCTCTATAGCTGTAAAATATATAGATGGTAAAACTGAGGTAAAGTTTGCCGAGCAGTTTTTAAACTTAAATAGTTATGTTACCCCTGTTGTTTATAGCAACCAAGGGGAAAAACTACCAATGTGTGACGAGGCTGATTATAGCACCCCAGGTGAGTTGCCAGATAAAATCACCCTTACCTCTAATGATAAACAAATTGCTGATAAAACTGAGAGTATTTGTTTAATGTTTGTGCGTGGCGACGATGCTAATGACGAGCCAGTATATGCTTATCTTTCAGTACGTACTAGTATTATAGATTTATTTTATAATGATTTGGTAGCAGGTGAGTTAGAGTTAACAAAATATACCCATGTTTTACAAACTGGGCCTAATATGCCAGATACAGATATGGTTGACGATATGTATATTAAGTACTTAATAGCATTTGATAAAACCCATGTGCGGGTGATACCTACTTAGATTTTAAGCACTTACAGCATCTAATGGCTTTTTGTGATGGTCTTTGATTTTGCGCTTATAACGACGTAGTTGTTTATCTGCTTTTTCTAGCGCTAGCTCAAAGCTTGCGTGTATTTCATCAGCTTCGGCTTCTGATTTTATAATTATACCATCTTTTACGCCTTCATTGATAATAAGCTCAGTAGTAAAAAATGGGCCGCGCTTACCAAAAATAGCGTCTGCATCTATTGCTTTATCAAAATATTTGGTTACTGATTTTTGTATTTTTTCAGTTACTTGTTGTTGTAGGGCTTGCCCTGTTTCAATGTTTTTACCAGATATTCTAATTTGCATGTATGCTCCTTTTTTCTTTAGATTAGTTTTTTGTGGTCACTGTTGTCAATTTGTATAAATACAACATACAATTATCACTATAATGATTACTAATTTACAAATAGTTAATTTTTTAAAAAATAATAATCTAGCTAAGGCCGAGCGCCAACCTTTAAAAGGTGATGCCTCAGTTAGGTGTTACGAGCGTATTATAGAGCAGGGCGGTAAAACCTACATGCTGATGAAATGTCCGCCACAGCAAATATCTTTACAACCATTTATTACAGTTACTAAATTATTGCGTGCTGCTGGGCTTAATGCACCGCAAATATACGATTATGATAATCCCCAAGGGTTGATGTTATTAGAGGATTTTGGTGATAATTTATATAGCGCCCATTTAGTTGCAAACCCTGATGATGAGCTAGACTTGTATAAAAAAGCTGTAGATGTATTAGTGCAGTTAAATACAAAGAGCTTTAGTGATTTGCCGCAATATAATAACGCCTTGCTAAAGCAGGAGGTGGATTTATTTTTTGAGTGGTATTGCCCACATAATAATATTGATATTACCCATGCTCAGCGTGCTGAGTTTGAGGAGCTAATGAATAAGCTATACAATAATCTACAATTGCCGCAAACTTTAGTGATGCGTGATTATCATGCCGACAACTTAATATATTTGCCTGAGCATGATGGAGTGGAGCAGGTTGGCTTGCTAGATTATCAAGATGCTGTGCTAGGCTCCCCAACCTATGATTTAGTATCATTGCTAGAGGATTGTCGCCGTGATGTAAGTACTGATGTAGTTACTAAATACCTAGATTATTTTATTACTCAAAGCCAGCTAGATGCCACCCAAGTAAGGCTAGAATATGCTATTTTAGGATTGCAGCGTAACCTTAAAATACTAGGTATATTTTATCGTTTAGCAAAACGCGATGGTAAGCAGCATTACCTAGATTATATACCTAAGGTAGAGCAGCTAGTAAGGCGAGATTTACAAGCAGGTGGATTAGAAGACGTCAATAGGTGGTTTAGTAATACAAGTACATTATCTAAAACCTAATTTAGGCTGCTTCAGCCTTCATCTTTTCAGCTTTTTTAAGCACATCATCAATACCAGCTACCATATAAAATGCTGCTTCTGGTATATTATCATGCTTGCCTTCTACTATCTCTTTAAAGCCTTTAATAGTATCTTTAAGGCCTACTAGCACACCTGGGCTGCCGGTAAAAACTTCTGCCACGTGGAACGGCTGTGATAAAAAGCGCTGTATTTTACGTGCACGCGATACTACTAGCTTGTCATCCTCACTAAGCTCATCCATACCTAAAATAGCGATGATATCTTGTAAGTTTTTATAAGTTTGTAATACACGCTGTACCTCACGTGCTACTTTATAGTGCTCCTCACCGATTACATCTGGGTCTAAAATACGGCTAGTACTATCTAAAGGGTCTACCGCTGGGTAAATACCAAGCTCGGCTATTTGGCGGCTTAATACTGTTGTTGCATCCAAGTGAGCAAAGCTGGTTGCTGGCGCTGGGTCAGTTAAATCATCTGCTGGCACGTAAATTGCCTGGATAGAGGTAATAGAGCCTTTATTGGTAGATGTAATACGCTCCTGCATAGCGCCCATCTCAGTTGCCAGGGTAGGTTGGTAACCTACAGCAGATGGTATACGACCTAATAATGCAGATACCTCACTACCAGCCTGGGTAAAGCGGAATATATTATCTACAAAAAATAATACATCGCGTCCCTCTTGATCCCTAAAGTATTCGGCCATTGTTAAACCAGTAAGTGCTACACGTGCACGTGCCCCAGGAGGCTCATTCATCTGGCCATATACTAGCGCTGCTTTAGATTCCTCCAATGCGTCTGGTTTAATTACGCCAGATTCTATCATCTCATGGTATAGATCATTACCCTCACGAGTACGCTCACCCACACCAGCAAATACAGAGTAACCACCATATGCTTTAGCAATATTATTAATAAGCTCCATAATTAGTACAGTTTTACCTACACCAGCACCACCAAATAGGCCAATTTTACCACCTTTAGAGTAAGGTGCTAGTAAATCGATAACTTTAATGCCGGTTTCTAGTATCTCCGTGCTTGTTGCTTGCTCCTCAAAAGCTGGGGCATCATTGTGGATAGGAGCACTTAACTTAGATTTTACAGGACCTTGCTCATCAATTGGCTCACCCACTACGTTTATAATACGGCCTAATGTTTCTGGCCCTACAGGTACAGTGATTTGTGCGCCAGTATCAGTAACCTCTTGGCCACGAGTTAGGCCGTCAGTACTATCCATAGCTATACAGCGCACTACGCCCTCACCAAGATGCTGGGCAACTTCTAATATAAGTGCTTTGCCATCATTTTGTGCCTCTAAAGCATTTAAAATATCTGGCATACCACCAGAGAATTTTACATCCACAACGGCTGAAATAACCTGTGTTATAATACCGATCGCCCCTTTTTTAGCGGTAGTTTTTTTAGTAGTTTTAGTTGCTGTTTTTGTAGTAGTTTTTTTAGCAGGCATAGTTAAACATTAATTTTGTAGCACGCTTTATATAAGAGGGCTTATTATCTTTCAACTACTATAGTTGGGTATAACACCATTTTTTACTTGCAATCCGTTTTGTTGTACGCTATTATGGTGGTATGGCATATGTAGTTAATACATATCAAACTATAAAAAACCTTACTGATGGTGAGGTGTTTACCAATGCACAAGCGGAGCGTATTGTTGATGTAGTGATGAATACAAATAGCAAGGTGGCAACTAAGGCGGATGTTAATTTAGCAATTGATAGCCTACGTAAAGATATGGATACAAGATTAGATAAAATGGACGCCAAGATTGATAGCAATAAAACCGAGATTATTCTTAATCTTACCATTAAAATATATGCTAGCATGGCCGCTATGTGCAGCATTATTATAGCTGCTATAGCGTTTATTTAAAAGTTTGCTATAACATATGCCATGTTTACCGGTATTGTAACCAGCATAGGCCATGTAATTGGCGTTACTAAAACTCCTAATAAAGATAGGCTGTTACGTATCTCTACAGAGTTTAACGTAGCACAAATAGCGCATGGTGCATCTATTGCATGTAATGGTATTTGCTTAACTGTAATAGATAAAGGCAAAAAAATAGACGCTAAAGATTGGCTAGTTTTTGAAGCTAGTGAGGAAACTGTAAAAAAAACCAATTTAGCAGAGTGGAAAATGGGTACCCCTGTAAATATGGAGCAGGCCCTAAAAGTAGGGGATGAGCTAGGGGGGCATATAGTAAGTGGCCATGTTGATGGCACAACAAAAATAAAATTTAGGCAAGTGATTGATGGCTCCGTGCGTTATGATTGCCAAGTACCCCTAGAGTTTGCGCGTATGATAGCGCCAAAAGGTAGTATAACCTTAGATGGAGTGTCATTAACTGTTAACGATGTTGCGGATGGTTTGTTTAGTGTAAATATTGTGCCATATACGCAGCGTGCTACAACATTTGGCAAAAAGCAAGTAGGTGATGCGTTAAATTTAGAGGTAGACCCAATGGCGCGTTATGTGGCCCATTACGCTAGCGGGCTATTTAGTAATAGTTAGTTGTTGCAAGCTACTCCCACTCAATTGTCCCTGGAGGCTTGCTGGTAATATCATAGGTTACTCTATTAATGCCATTAACCTCATTAACAATACGGTTACTTACTTTGCTTAAAAACTTATGATTAAAATCATAAAAGTCAGCTGTCATGCCGTCACTACTGGTTACAGCGCGTAGGGCACATACGTAATCATATGTACGGTTATCACCCATTACGCCCACACTGCGGCATGGTAATAGTACCGCAAATGCTTGCCATATATCATCATATAGGCCGGCTTTTTTAATCTCTTCTATATATATAGCATCGGCCTGTTGTAATAGGTTTACCTTGTCTGGCTCTATCTCACCCAATACACGTATGGCCAGGCCAGGGCCGGGGAAAGGATGCCTTGCTATCATCTCTTTAGCCATGCCAAGCTCTAGCCCTAGTTTGCGGACTTCATCCTTAAATAGCTCGCGCACGGGCTCTACTAGTTTTAACTGCATACGTTCTGGCAGGCCACCTACATTATGGTGCGATTTTATAGTAACGCTTGGGCCACCAATAAAGCTTACGCTCTCAATTACATCTGGGTATAAAGTGCCTTGGGCTAAAAACTCAAATTTACCATCTGCTTCTAGGCGTTTAGTTTCGGCCTCAAAAACCTCAATAAATGTATTGCCAATTATTTTACGCTTTTGCTCTGGGTCTGATACGCCTTTTAGCTTGCCTAAAAATAGCTCACTCGCATCTTTATATATAATGGGCATATTAAAATGCTGCTCAAACATTTGCTTAACTTGTGCGCCCTCATTAAGACGCAACATACCGTGATCAACAAACACGCAAACTAGCTGATCGCCAATTGCCTCATGTAATAGTTTAGCAACAACGCTACTATCTACTCCACCGCTAACTGCACATAATACTCGGCCACTACCCACTTGCGCACGGATATCTGCTATAGCTTGCTGCCTAAAATTAGCCATGCTCCAATCTTGCTTTAAGCCGGCGATATCTACCAAAAAGTTTTTAATTATTTGGGTGCCATGCTCACCATGGGTAACCTCCGGGTGAAATTGCAGCCCGTATATTTTATCAGTATCATTAGCTATAGCGGCCATTGGGGCGTGTGCAGTTTGCGCTACTACTTTAAAACCATTTGGTAGTTGAGTTACTTTGTCAGCATGGCTCATCCATACATTAAAGTTATTAGGCAGGTTATTAAATAGTGGGCAGCTATCTACACTAATCTCAGCGCGGCCAAACTCACGCTTATCGCCATTTTGTACTTGCCCGCCTTTAATTGTGCTTAAAACTTGTTGTCCGTAACAAATACCTAAAATTGGTAAGTTTAGCTCAAATATAGATAAATCAGGGCGCGGAGAGCCAATATCGCCTGTACTAGCAGGGCCTCCGCTTAATATAATTGCGCTAGGCTGGTATTTTTGCACCCATGAAATTTCTATATTATAGGGCTTAATTTCGGCGTAAATATTAAGCTCACGCACTCTACGTGCAATTAGTTGAGTATATTGTGAGCCAAAATCTAGTATCAAAACCTTATTCATGCGCGTTTTATAACATGGTTTTTTTAAATTAAAATTGACTTGTGAGGGGTTTTTGCTATGTAATTTAGCGAGTTATTTACTAATTTGATAACGATTTGTTAATAACTTATGTGGTTTACTCCACCTACTGACGGTTTTGACTTATGAAGATAATTTGGTTTTTTATAGCTTTGGCAATTGCAGCACTCTTTGCTGTTTATATGATAAGTTTAATGCCTGAGAAAGAGGTGGAACAGAAGATTGTTTATATTCCTACTAAAGAGGTTATAGAGAAAGAGGTGAAGACGGTAGATGTTTTAGTTGCCACTAGAGACATAGGTATTGGTCAAGAGTTAAAGCATGGTGTTAACGTTGGTACTGCAGTATGGCCAGAAAACAAAGTTCACTCTAGTTTTATTCAAATAAAGGATTCAAAGTCTATTGATGGTATAGTTGAGAAGATGATAACCCGAGCTCCCTTTTATAAAGGAGAGAATATACTGATGTCTAAGCTTCAAAATATTGGAGATCCAAGCTTTTTACCAGGTTTGCTAGAGCCTGGAATGCGCGCAGTTACAATACGTGTTGATAATATTAGCTCTGTTGCTGGTTTTGTTAAGCCAGGTGATTACGTAGATGTAATGCTAATTTATTCTGTTGACGTAAGTGAGAGTAACCCGGATGTTGCTGCAATTTTAGAGGGGGCTGAGCTACCACTTAAAAATGGTAATAGTGCTACTTTTTCTGAGTTAATGTTGCAAAATGTAAAGGTTTTGGCGGTGGACCAAAGTGCTACATTAGATACTGCTCAAGGTAAAAAGGGTAATAAAATACCAAATACTATGACCTTAGAGCTTTCAGTTTCTGATGCTCAACGTGTAAGATTGGCAGAGCGCTTTGGGCAAATTAGCCTTGTGCTGCGTGGTTTAAAAGAGGAAGAGGGTGAAACCGTAACAAGGCCATCTAGCCTTTCTGACTTAAGTCGTATATTCCCGCCTTCATACTTTTCTACTCTATTTGATAATAACTCTAAGTATGACATTCCTGTGGTGGATATATTTGCCGACCAAGGAGAAAATGGGGAATCTATCAACCCTATAGAGGCTATTTACGGTGATGATAAAGTTGAAGATGATGAAGAGGCTGATACTAGAACAATCACTGTGTTTCGCGGTACTAGCAAAGAAGAGCTAGAATTTGAGGTCGAAGAAGGTGACGAACAAGAAGAGGCAGGCGATGCAAGATAAGGTGCAAAGTAATAATAGTGTAGCTGCCAAGTTTAGGTTTAATATGTTGAAATTAAATAAAATAAAAAATGTAACCAAGTTTTTTTGTACAAAGCTTGCTGTAAGCGCTGTGATATGCTCATTTGCTATAGATGCTGCTGATGCACATAAGCGTAGAATTTCGGTGCCAATGAACAGGGCGGAATTGGTAAATTTACCAGAAGAAATGTCTGAAGTAATGGTGGCTAATCCCGAAATTGCAGATGTATTAGTACATGGTGCGGACAAAATATCTATTATAGCTAAGGCTCCAGGGGCTACTGATTTACGAGTATTTGATACTGAAAATGGATTAATGCGTGAGTATGATGTAGTAGTAGGGCATGATATTGCCTTAATGCGTAAAACTTTAAAAGATTTCTTCCCTAGTCTTAATGTTGGTATTCAAACTATTAATAATAGTATAGCTGTAACTGGCTTGGTGCCAGATGCTTCTACTGCTAACCGTGTGATGCAAGTAGCATACGAATTTATAAAAGATAGTCGCACAGAGCGCACAACGTCTGAGCCATCACCAGGTAGTGAAAAATACCCAGGTATTGTAAATCTACTTAAGCTTAATAGTGGCCAACAAGTGATGCTAAAAGTTAAAGTTGGTGAGGTAAACCGTACAGCGCTAAAGCGTTTAGGCGTTGATTTGCAGGGTTTTAATAATGCAGGCAATAACGTATTTGGTTTTGCTACAGGAGCCCTAACTGGTTTGCCAATTACCGGTAATTCGTTTCAATCTTATCAAGGGGTAGCAGACAATTTTATCTCTACAGGCTTAAACATCAGTAAAGGTAATTTTGGTGCTGGTTTAGGTGTACAAGCTTTAGAGCGTGAAGGCCTATTTAAAGTGTTAGCTGAACCTAACTTAACTGCAGTATCTGGTGAAAAAGCTAGGTTTTTAGCTGGTGGTGAGTTTCCTATAGTTAGTGTAACTGAAGATAGTACTAATGTAGAGTTTAAAGAGTATGGTATCTCGGTAGCTTTTACCCCTGTTGTACTATCACAAAACCGTATTCGTTTAGCTGTTGCTCCTGAGCTTTCAGATCTATCAGCTGCTACTGGTGTTCAACAAGGTGGAATTAGCATACCTGGTTTAACAACTCGTAAAGCTAAAACAACTGTTGAGCTTGCGCCTGGTGAATCATTTATGATAGCTGGTTTGATACGTGATCAGATTAATACTTCAATTGACGAAGTACCTGGTATTGCTGAGATTCCTCTGATCAGCTCATTGCTACGTAGTGTGGAGTATCAACGTGAAGAAACTGAGCTAGTAATATCGGTAACTCCTTATTTAGTAGATCCTGTAGCGTCTAGCGATATTAAGTTCCCGGTTGATGAGTATCGTAGCCCAAGTTTGATGGATATGATGTTTTATGGTGCTTTAACGTCACTTTCTGGTGATGCAGATAGAGTATCTCAAACTCCTAGTTTAGAGGGGCCAGTTGGCTTTATTACAGACTAACATTTTAATGATTAACTCAAGTTATTAAAGATTATGAAATTTATAAAAAAACTTTTAAACGCAGATATAAAAAAACTATCTATAGTAGTTTGTCTGTTTTCAATATCTGCATGTAGTCAGATTCCACCTGAGGCTTACTATACGCGTGGCCAGCCGGAGTCTTTATTAGATGTAACATCTGAAAAAGTGAATATTGCTTTTACTAGCCCAGCATCTGCTGATGAGCTAACAAGATGGTTAGATGACGAGGCTCCTGATAACGCGATCGTTACATGTGCAAGCAAGCTTTGTGATAAAATACAGCAAATATTAGATCAGTATGATATTGAATATAGCGTTGCAGGTGGTACACAGGACGGAGTATCGTTAGTATATGAAAATATAGCCGCGTATGATTGTGATAACCGTTTTATTAGTAATCATAACAATCCATATAATTTAAACCATAAAAACTTTGGTTGTTCGGTTGCTGCTAATGTTGTGATGTCTGTATCTGATAAAGCACAATTTGTACGTCCTAAACTACTTGGCCAATACGATGGCGAGAAGGCTACTCAAAACTACGATACCTACTTGCAAGAAGGTGACCTAGAATTAGAAACAGCCGAAGAATAGGGGCATAAATCGTAGCTTTTTATGCACACACAGGATTAATACGACACACATATATACTGATATGTTAATACTAACTTAACATATGGTGTTTATGGTTATATGTTAGATACAAACCATAAACTTTATATATGTCTAAATTTTTACTTGCCATAACTCAAGATGAAGCAATTAGCCTAGAGGCTGATCAGGTAGCTAATGAGCTACGAGTACAAGATGTTCAAAAGTCTGCTAACTCTAAGGAAGCCGTTGAAGCATTAAAGCAATTAGGCAAATCTCCTGATTTTGTCATTGTAGATATAGGCGATGATAGAGATAACACATTTACCATGTTGGAAGAGATAGCAAGCCAATGTGAGCCAAGTGTAAAGGCAATAGTAGTTGGTAACATTAATGATTTACAATTTTACCGCAAGGTTATCCAAAGTGGAGTTATTGAGTATTTTGTAAAGCCCGTAAAGGTTGAAGATATTGTTAATGCATTTAGCAATAATCCTATAACACAAGATACCGTGCCATCCAATAATACTGGCATAAAAGGCAAGGCTATATCATTTTTTGCTGCCGCATCAGGTGATGGCTCTACAACTGTATTAATAAATACAGCGTATGCATTAGCTAAGACGCATAATAAATCAGTGGTGATTTTAGATTTAGACTATCAGTTTGGTATGGTTGCACGTAACTTAGATTTAACCTCACAATTTGGTTTACGCGAGCTTATAGAGCAGCCTGAAGGAACAGTAGATAGCACATTAGTAAATAAAATGATTATAAAATATAGTGCTGGCTTAGATATAATATCAGCACCAAATTATTTACATCAGATGCCTGATATAAGCAGTGGTTCTATTGCTAATATTGTAGATCTTTTAAAAGAAAAATACGATTATGTACTAATAGACCTACCACATTATTGGGCAAATTGGTTGGCAGCTACATTTAAAGTATGTGATACTAATATCTTAGTTTCACAGTTGTGGTTAAAGTCTATTACTCATTCTTCTCGTTTGTTGGAATCCATAAATGATATGGGTATAAACACTGACAAAATAAGCATAGTAGTAAATCGTAGTGGGTCTAAAATGAAGGAGGGAATAACACCTTCTGATTATATTAGAGTGTGCGGTAAAAAAATTAGTCATTTTATTGCTAATGATACAAAGACAATTGCCAACTCAGAAAATCAGGGTAAGCCAGCAGTTGAAATTAGCAACTCTATACTAAATAAGCAATTTGATGATTTTGCTACAGCATTAACACGTATTTAATAAATAAATTTATAGGCAAAAAATGTTTGGAAAAAAACAACCTAGCGCACAAGAGCAACAAGATAATCAGCAACCTAAAACAGTTGCAGATAAACTAGATAACCTAAAAAATGAGGGAAGTAACCCTCTTACGCAAATGCCCCAGCCTCGTAAGCAAGAGGTAGGACAACAGGCAGCAAAGCCACAGGCAAAAACGCAAAAATCTAAAGCAAAAGTATTAGATGATATTTTAATTTATACAGATAGTAAGCTAGAAACTAGTTCATACAAAGAGGCACGTGCTGAAGTATTTGAGATTTTATTAGAAAAAGTAAATCTAAACGCTTTATCAGGTTTACCTAAAGAGCAACAAGTTAGTGAGATAAACTCTGCTGTTGATAAAATATTAGAGGATATTGTAAGCCCATTAAACGCTGCACAAGTAGATTTAATACGTAAGCAAACACTAAACGATGTAATAGGTTTTGGCCCACTAGAAGCATTAATACACGATCCTGAAGTATCAGATATAATGGTAAATACAGCAAAGCGCGTGTTTGTAGAAAAAAGTGGTAAAATTAAGCTTACTGACATTACCTTTAATAGCGAGAGTCATTTATTAAATGTGATACAAAAAATTGTATCATTAGTAGGTAGGCGTGTTGATGAATCTAGCCCAATGGTAGATGCTCGTATGCCTGATGGGTCTCGTTTTAATGCAATTATCCCACCATTAGCACTGGATGGATCACTAGTATCTATTCGTAAATTTAAACAAAATAAATTTGGCTTAGAGGATTATGTGAACTTTAAATCTATCTCTCCACAGATGAAGGAGTTTTTAGAGGTTATAGGTGCGTGTCGCTTAAATGTAATGATATCAGGTGGTACTGGTAGTGGTAAAACAACTCTATTAAATGCATTATCTGGATGTATTGAAGAATCTGAGCGTGTTGTAACTATTGAGGATGCCGCCGAGCTACAATTATTACAACCACATGTGTTGCGTTTAGAAACCCGCCCACCAAATATGGAGGGTACAGGTGAAATTACCCAACGTGCATTAGTTAAAAACGCCTTACGTATGCGCCCGGATCGTATAATATTAGGTGAGATTCGTGGTGATGAGGTAATAGATATGTTACAGGCCATGAATACGGGCCATGATGGCTCCATGGCTACGATTCACGCTAATAACCCACGTGAGTGTTTAACCAGGATTGAAAATCTAATTGGTTTATCAGGTGCTACATTACCAGCTGAGGCTATGCGTAGACAAATAGCAAGTGCAATACATATAATTGTACAAGTTGCACGTATGCGTGATGGTGGCAGGCGCATAGTAGCAATATCTGAAATTGTAGGTATTGAGGGGGATATAATCACCATGCAGGATTTATTTGTCTTTAAACCAGGGCCAATGGGTGAAGATGGAAAACTAACAGGTGAGTTTGAAAGTACTAATATTAGGCCGCGTTTTCATGAGCAAGCTAAGTATTTTGGTTTGGATGAAAAACTTGATAATGCCATAGGTTTTAACAACATGCAGCCACCAGTTGGCTTTAACAGTGGTGCATAATAATATATACTGGTCAAACATAGTAAAATTTAATATATAAAACTACGTGGATATAAATATAATTTTTATTGTATTAGGCATATTACTGCTTATAGCCTTGGCACTGTTTGTATCAAGCAAGCTGGGTGGTGGTAATAGTAGCAAATACCGCAGTCGTGCTTTGGATCGTATCCAGCGTGATACCTCTAATCAGGATGAGGTAACAAAAGATTTTGATGAGACTCTAACATTAGATGAAAAATTGGGTGATGCTTTACGTGGTGCTCCATTTTTTGGTAGTATTATATCACGTATGCGTAAAGCCGGCGTACGTATAGGTTTAATACCTTACATGATCATTCTAGTAGTACTGTTTGTTGTATTATTTATTGTTTTTAAAACCATGGGCTTAGGCTCTATAAGTAGTGTGCCAGCCATAGGTATTGTGCTCCCACTAGCTTGTGCTTTTGGTGCTACAATGTTTATTAGTAACGCATACCTTAATGGCAGGGTAGAAAAACGTAATGATGCATTTTTAAATCAGTTTCCGGATGCGGTAGATATGGTAGTGCGTAGTGTAAAATCTGGGCACCCACTATTAGCAGCATTAAAAATGATAGCATTAAATGCTGAGGCACCCCTATCTACTGAGTTTCAGCAGGTTATTGATGAGGTTTCATATGGTAGGCCGTTATCTGATTCACTGCGTAGGATGGCAGATAGGATAGACTTATTAGATATCAGTTTTTTTGTGGTAATACTAGCCGTACAACAAGAGACGGGTGGTAACCTAGCTGAGGTTTTAAGTAATTTATCGGATATTATTCGTAAGCGTAAGCAAATGCGTTTAAAGATTCGTGCACTTACATCAGAGGGGCGCGCAACAGGTTGGATATTCGCCGGGATACCAGTAGTACAACTCGGTGCTGTGGGGCTATTTTCACCTGATTATTTAAAACCTTTATACTCTACGGATCAAGGTAAGCTATGTGTATTAGTAGCCTTCGTACTAATTGTTTCAGCTATCTATATATCTCGCCGTATGTGTAAGATAGATATCTAAATATAGAGTTAAAAATTAAGACTAAAATTTTAATTTTTAATTTTTTATAAAATGAACATTGCAGTTATTTTAATAATCACCCTGCTAATATTTTTGGCGCTGTACTTTGTTGGCACTAAGTTATTTTCAGAGGAAAAGCAAACCAAGCGTCGTATAGATGATTTAGCCGCAACTGATGACAACTTTACCCAAACGGTAGAGGCAATGGAAGAGGATGAGGAAAAGTCGGGGCTAGCTAAGGTTTTTGATGGTATAGGTAGATCTGTAGGTATAGATATAGAGGCTAAGGAGGAGCAATATGGCAGTAAGCTTTACCGCGCTGGCATTACATCTGCTACTGGACGCTCTATCTACATATTTTTTAAATATTTTGGTTGGATAGTAGGGGCTGTATTATTCTTTTTAGTATATTCATCATTAAGTGGTGGCGGAGCAACTTACTGGGTTAGTTTATTACTTACCCTTTTTATCTGCTGTTTTGTTGCCTTTGGTGCAGACCTATATGTAAATAATTTGATAGAAAAGCGCCAGCAAGTATTGATACGCTCGTTTCCGGATTGTTTAGATTTATTATTAGTATGTGTAGAATCTGGATTAGCGTTAGATGCTGCATTAGCAAGGGTATGTAAGGAGCTAAAATATGCTCATCCAGAAATCACTAAAGAGTTTGATAAAACTCGTATCGAGCTAACTTTACTTAATGATCGTGAAAAGGCTTTGCAAAATTTAATAGATCGTACAGATTTGACTGCTTTTAAATCATTAGTAGCAGCACTATTACAATCAGAAAAATTTGGTACTAGTTTAGTAGATACATTGCGCGTCTTATCAGATGATTATCGTCGTACTCGTATGGCAATAGCTGAGGAAAAGGCCGGTAGGTTACCAGCGATGATGACCATACCGTTAATATGTTTTATGTTACCAGCATTATTAACGCTTATTATGTCGCCAGCTATAATTAAGCTATTGGGCGTTACAGAGTAAAATAGCTGTGATACCTTTTTTACAAGAGTACTACCTTACCCTAAAAGCGCTGCATTTAATTAGTGTAATCTCGTGGATGGCGGGGCTATTTTACCTACCAAGGTTATATGCTTACCATGCTGATGCATTGCATAATAATAAGCCACAAGAGCTGGCAGACACATTTATAATAATGGAGCGCCGCTTGTTGCGCATAATAATGAATCCGGCAATGATATTGAGCTTTGTATTTGGTATAGCGTTAATAGCTATTATTGGGCTAAATGCAGGCGGTTGGTTACATGCTAAAATATTGTTGGTATTATTAATGGCGGGGTTTCATGGTTACTTAGCCGTACAACGCAAAAAATTTGCCGCAGGGCAGGGCGATAAAATAAAATCAGCTAAATTTTACAAGTTAATAAATGAGATACCCACAATACTTATGATAGCAGTAGTAGTGCTAGTAGTAATTAAGCCTTTTTAGGTGGGGGGGCTATACTTATATAAAGGTAAGTAGTCTTTTGATTGAACTAAACACCAAGCAGTAATCTTTGTGGGTCTTCTATAGCCTCTTTAATTTTTACTAAAAATGTTACAGCCTCAGCGCCGTCAATAATACGGTGATCGTAAGATAGGGCTAAATACATCATAGGGCGTATTTTAATTTCACCATCTACAACCATTGGGCGCTCTTGTATTTTATGTAAACCCAAAATACCACTTTGTGGAGGGTTAATAATTGGCGTACTTAGTAATGAGCCATACACACCGCCATTACTAATAGTAAATGTACCACCTTGTAAATCTGCCATGCTTAGTGCGCCATCGCGGGCTTTTTTACCTAGGCCAACTATTGTGCTTTCAATACCTGCAAAATCTAGTTGATCTGCATCAAATATGGTTGGTACTACTAGGCCAGTTTTTGTGCCCACTGCCACGCCCATATTTACGTAGTTGTGATAAACTATTTCATTGCCCTCAATACTAGCATTTACGGCTGGTATATCTTGTAGGGCTTTTATAGCAGCTTTTATAAAAAAGCTCATAAAGCCAAGTTTTACGCCGTGCTTATCGGTAAATTCATCCTTATATGCTTTGCGTAAGGCCATTACGTTAGTCATATCTACCTCATTAAAGGTAGTTAAGATAGCTGCTGTATCTTGGCTCTCTTTAAGGCGTTTAGCAATTGTTTGGCGTAGTTTAGTCATTTTAACGCGTTCTACACGGGCCTCGTTATTACTGGCAGTATTAGCTACTGCTGGTGCCGGGTTAGCAGCTGCGTTTATAGCATCGCCTTTAGTAATACGGCCATCTTTACCTGTGCCGGCAATATTACTTGCACTTAAATTATTTTGTGCAATTACACGCTCCGCCGCTGGGCTAGGAGTATTATTACCACCAGTAGCTGTTGGTACTGGATTAGTAGCCGGGGCAGGGGCTGCAGCTTTTGGAGCTTCAGCGGTTGGTGCACTGCCACTTGCGCCCTCTTTAATTACGCCTAGCGATGCACCTACCTCAATAGTATCGCCCTCTTGTACTGTTATACTCTCCAAAGCGCCGGCAGCGGTAGCATTTACCTCTACTGTTACTTTATCAGTTTCCAGCTCAGCGATTGGCTCATCCATAGCAACAGCATCACCAACTTGTTTAAACCAGGTTGCAACTGTTGCTTCAGTAATGGATTCCCCAAGTGCAGGTACAATAATATCAGCCATAATTATATAAAATTTGTTGCTAGGTTATTTACCAGCATGCCTCGCAAATGACAAGCCAGAACTATATGCTCGCAATTCTGGTAATTTTACTATATAATACCCGCCATGTTTAAAAAGCGTATATCTATAGAGCAAGTTGAAGAAAGTACAGATCTAGCCCCCAAATTTGTGCATGAGGGCCTAATGCCATGCATAACAACCAGTGCTAAAACTGGTGAGGTATTAATGCTTGGTTACATGAACGAGGAGGCCCTGCAAAAAACTATCGAAACAGGTGAGGCTCACTACTATAGCCGTAGCCGCCAAGTTTTATGGCATAAAGGTGCCACTAGTGGTTTAGTACAAAAAGTAAAAGAGATGCGTATTGATGATGATCAAGATGCAGTATGGATAAGTGTGGAAGTAGCAGGTAGCCAGGCAAGCTGCCATGTAGGTTACATGAGCTGCTTTTACCGTGCTGTACCAACAGGTGCTGATAGTGGTAAGGAGCTTGAGTTTACTGAAAATGAAAAAACTTTTGACCCAAAACAAGTATATGGAGATGCTCCTAACCCGACAATAGTTTAGGGTGATTTAACTTTTTAAATTTTACTGAAGGTATTTGTTTTAGGTCTACCCCTTAATAATTTGATTATAGATCAAATTATTAAGTATGCGCTTGATCGGCCCAAAGGGCGTGCCAATATGCGGCAAATAATAAAGTTAGACGCTAAGCAAGTTAAATTCTGCTATTGCGTTAGCTCATCCCATGGCCAATCCATCTCTGGCAGCTCATAATTAAATCTATGCCATAGTGCCACCATCATACCGCCATCGCCACCTGTGTAACGCCCGCCAATATGCCTGTAAAAGCCTGCTTGTACAGAGTAATCTGGTACAAAATCATAAATTATAGACATCTGTAATTTGCTTAAATCATAATTATTAACGTTTGGGTTTTTATCAAAATTATTGATACTATTATAATGGGTAAACTCAGCTAAAAATTGCAAATCTGGCTGTGGGCGTAAGCCCAAATCAAAGTCTAATATTACCATGTCGGAATAATATGGGGAACGTACTCTATATCCAATACCTAGCTGTACGTAGTGCCAGTTATTATAATGCTCAAAACTATAGCCAGCATTTAGCATGCTATCAGCCTCAATAATGCGGGTAGTGGTAAGTGCTTTGCCTTTAATATACTCAATTGGTATATTTAAACCAGCTTGCAAGCTTAGGCTAAAATTATCATCTGCATATAGCTTACGGCGGTTAAAAATTTTTACGCTATCTATATTGCGGTCTTCATCAATACTATTGCTACCCTCTTTAATAATGCTAAGGGCTAGGCCAAGGGTTGTGTGCTCGTTCCAGCCATATTCTAGGTATGGGTTATACTCTTGCTTGGTATATTTATATTGCGGTAAATCTACGCTATTACCATTAGAGTCAAAATAGCTATCCACACTATAAGTGTAGTAATTATTAATAAACTCACCCTGGCTAACTGGTTTTACCCAAGCAGAGGAATACGCAAAGTAGGGGAGAATAACTAGACCTAATGTTAATAATGCACGTAGGCTCATGCAATATCAGTACACCATAATGTGATGGCTAGCAATTTATTAGTAGAACCTAAAACTTAAGCTTATAACCAAGGCTAAATCTGTGGTTATGGGTATCCTCATCTAGGCCGATTTCATGATCATAGTTACCATAAATATTATGCACATTTTCAGCATTACCATCGCTAGTTATATGAGTAGTAAATCCTACACCTATTACCAGCTTACTCTTAGGCTGATCATTATCAGTAACGCTGCTATTTGCACCGGTTAACTGGTAATTTAGGGAATTATCTTGGTCTAGCAATTCGTGCTGATAGTAAGCTCTGATTTGTGGTAAAATCTTAGTATCTTGAGTACGTATAGGTATTACCCCATTAGCGCTGATACCTATTTTAGTGTTTAGGCTATCTTTATCAGCCTCATCAATTGTTAGGTTTAGAGTGCCTGCATTTTGCTCGGTAATACTATCGCTTGCGATATTTTCATAAGCTAATGCAGCCCAAGGTGATATGGTAAGTTGGTTATATTTTATATTATAGCCGCCCTCTATTTGTGCACCTATTGTGTGGCTGTTGTAATCAGCTGTTGCTATGTTGGTATTTGCTTGGCGGGCTACATCATTTTGTGTCAATGCGTAATTAATTATGCTTTCAAAATAATAGGTTGGGGTACGATAAGTTGCATGCATAGCTGCTTGGTAGCTTTTGATGTCTGCATCTAGCTCAAGATCATGTTCTACCTTGCCAGAGCTATAGCCTAATGCAGCACCAACTATCCAGTTACTATCTACTTTACAATAACCACCGGCACTACCGCCATGGTTACGGCTTTTATAATTATCGGCTTCATTTACATTACCATTATATTTACTCCAAATACCGCAATTTTTATCAGTAGCGGATTCTTGCATGGCGCGTAATATGCCAATTCTATCCCTTATTGTATTAGTAAAATTTTGGTTAGCCTGGCTTTGCGTTTGCGCAATTGCTAAATAACCTTGCGGGGTTAACTGGTTTAGGGTAGCAGATGGAGCAATACTACCACTTAGTACACTAAACAATGTAGGGGTAAATATATTAGCATTAGTTAAAGCATTACATGCTGCTAAATTACTACCAGTACAACCAGATGCGCTATTAGGGTTAATTACTAATTGTATGCCAGAGCTACTTGTGTTTGTATCCCACTCTAACCCTGATGGTAGGGTAGGAGTATTAATTACAGCACCAGTATCAGTTAAGCTGCCTGTTACTACTACATTATAAGTTTGGCCTGCAGCAAAATTATTACTGTTTGCTCCGCTTGCATTGCTAATATTAATGGTAGTACCTGCATCTATATTAGTTGTACCACTTACATTTAGGGCAGTTGAGGTGCTGGCGTTATCACTATTAAGTACTAAATTAATTGTACTGCCAGAGCTGCTAGCTAAGTTACCAGTAACTACAATATCCCCACCACTGGCAGAGCTTAAGTTACCGTTATTAATTAGGTTAGTAGTGGTTATATTATCAACAGCTAGAGCAGAGCCTACCTGGATGGTAACATCGTTAGTAAAACTACTATTACCAGTTAGTGTAACATTACTATTATTGATAAACTCGATATACTCAAAATTAACAACATTAGCTGCAGCGCCAGATGTTGTTACGCCATCAAGGATAAATCTATCAATGCCGTGATCACCATTAGCCATATAATTTACTAAATCAATCTGGCCACTAGTAGAGAGTATATCATCACCCTCACCCATATTAATATAGCCATTAATAGTGCCACTATTTGTTAGGGTATCATTACTATCGGCTAGCCATGTGGTGCCGTTTATAATGCCATTATTGGTTACACTTTCGTTATTATTGGGGTTATTGCTTAATATTGCATATCTACCACCATTAATAGTACCATTATTTGTTATAATAACATTATCTGCATGGGTATCAGCTGCTATATATGCGCCGTATCCTGCGCCATCGATAACGCCATCATTATTGATATATATATCATCAACACTACCAGTAGATATTTGTATGGCTGAGGCTGTACTTATAGCGCTAGAGTTTTGGATAGAGCCATTAGCATTATTATTTATAACTATATCCTCGCCTGAGATATCACCAAACCCATGCACTAATAAAGCATCTGCACGGCCTGAGGTGTTATCGTTTTGGATAGTGCCATTATTATCAATACTTGCAGCACCGCTTAAACGGGTTGTGTATATATCAGCGGCAGAATCTTGATGTAAAATACCGTTATTAATTAGGTTAGTATCACCACTACCCATATGTAAGGTAGTGCCCGCATTAGTAGTAATAGTAGCATTATTAGTAACAGTATCGTTGCCACTATTTGTGTATAGGCCGCTAGTAATATTGCCTGTACATGTAATATTATCTGCGTTTGTAGTAGATGTGGGGCTACATGTGTTAGCATGAGTATTGTTATAACCAGCTAGTGTAAATGCACTAATAGCTGCGCTGGTAAGTAAAAATGTGTTTAGCCTTTTCATGCCCTGTATATACATGGGCAAATATTAAGCATTTGTTAAGATGGCTAGCTATGTGTGCAACACTAAAGCTAATTAATAATTATAAGATTAAAATACTATAGTTCGATATAACTGTTACAGTATTATATATTTAAACTCTTAACTATATCTTTTACGCCATCATACATGTCGCTGCGTTGTAAGGCATAGGCTAGGTTAGCCTCTAAATAACCTAGTTTATTGCCACAATCATAGCGTTTGCCCTCAAACTTATAGGCATAGTAATTATCTGTTTTTGCCATAGCGGCCATGGCATCAGTTAGTTGTATCTCACCACCTGCGCCAATTTTGCCCTCTTGCAGATGCTTAAATATACCACCGTTTAAAATATAGCGGCCAATAATAGCTAGGTTACTAGGGGCATTTGCGGGCTCTGGTTTTTCTACCATATCTTGCATAGGGATAATATTTTGTGTGGTATCACCGCTTGGTACTATTACCCCATAGCTATTAGTTTTATGGGGTGGTACCTCATTAACTGCAACAATACTACCACCTTGGCTATTATATATATTAGCCATTTGTTTTAAGCATGGCGTGTTAGATTGCACAATATCATCAGCAAGTAGCACTGCAAAGGGTTCATCATCATCTATATAATTACGGGCGCACCATACAGCGTGGCCTAGGCCTAATGGCTCTTGCTGGCGGATAAATGCAACATTGCCTGCCTCTGGCAGCCACTCTTTAGTTAGCTCTAGCTCGGTTTGTTTTTCTTTTTCATCAAGTATTTGCTGTAGCTCATAGCTGTGATCAAAATGGTTATTAATAACGTTTTTATTACGGCCAGTTACAAATATAAATTGCTCAATCCCGGCGGCTACTGCCTCCTCATATGCGTATTGGATTAAGGGTTTATCTACAATAGGTAGCATCTCCTTAGGCATTACCTTGGTAGCTGGTAAAAAACGTGTGCCCAGCCCACCAACCGGAAACACTGCTTTGCGTAATTTTTTGGCCATAATTTGCTCAACCTCTAGTTGTTGGCTAGTTCATACAACTGTGTATCTAAATAGCCAATATTATTTATCTGCTCAGCCACAGATTTGGCCGACTTGTAATCAACTAGTGGCCCTAAAACTACATTATAATTATTATTGTGTTTTTTAACTTTAGCATTGGCAAATTTGCGTACATCATTAAATACAAGTTTTGCATTACGCTCATCATTAAAACTACCTATATTTACATAATGCCCGGCTTGGCCAGTAGGGCGCGATGCTACAGTTTTATAAGCCATTTTTGGTTTGGTAATTATGGGTTTATCAAACTGTTTTTGTGGGCGTGGTACATATACAAACTTAGCCTCTTTAGCTTTATGGGTTTTAGGCTTAAAGTTAAAGTTGGTGGTTTTGTTAACTTTTTCTACAGACCTGCTTACATATTTAGTTTTTGTAGTAGGGGCCTTTGCCGTTGCCGCTATATTTTTATTTACCTTATATATAGCCCTGTTAGGTGGTGTTTGGTTTAATGAGGTTTTATTAAAAGTGGGGCGTAAATCTAGCCCAGTATTATTACTGTATTTATTTTTATTAATACCGCTTTTTATGGCTACAGCATGCAAGCTTGGCTCTTGCAATAGAGTAACACGCACCTTGGCAGTACCGCGCTTTAGCATGCCAATAGCTTTGGCACCTGCATGGGATAAATCAATAATACGGCCATCTACATATGGGCCTCTATCATTTACGCGTACTACTATGCTACGCCCATTTTCTAGGTTTGTAACACGTACAACACTGGGTAGGGGCAGTGTTTTATGGGCGGCTGTCATATCATTTTGGTTGTAAACCTCTGCATTTGCAGTTTTTTTATTATGAAACCCCGGCCCATACCAAGATGCATGCCCTACCTCATTATAAGAGGGGGCAATGCGTGGGTAATATTTTTTACCTTTAATTTTATAGGTAGAGCCTACTTTGTAATGGCCTTTATGTTTTGCCAGCTCTTTAATAAAGGCTTTGTCCGATAGGCTATGTTTAAGTGGCTCAGGTGCGCTATCGCAAGTAAATAAGCACCAAGAGGTTATAAAGCTAAGAATGATTGAAATCATGTTACTAGTTATTAACGATATTTTATTTGTAGTATAGTTATTTAGATGTTTAATCGTATTTTTGTTACGCGTCTAAAATTGTTTTGGAATTTTAAAATCAGCGCATGGTTGTATCGGGATACTATCAAGCTGATTTTAAAAGAGCCAAGGCAATTTTAGCCGTAACCCATAGGGCAGCTGTTAAATTTGCACGTATTCTTTGCTAAAATTTTTAGCAGGTGAGGAACCTTACTAGAAAATTT
>Ga0163111_10000323_pt1 | contig 28950 bp, 29 predicted proteins | sample CRUFie1St18metaG_FD_109645 | JGI IMG/M metagenome (GOLD analysis project Ga0163111, IMG submission 109645) | Marine microbial communities from the Costa Rica Dome - CRUD Field 142mm St18 metaG | ecosystem: Environmental > Aquatic > Marine > Oceanic > Photic zone | place: Costa Rica: the Eastern... | reverse complement strand
ATCGCCGCAGTCCCTGAATTAATTTCTGAAGTTAGGACTTGCTATGCGATAATCGATAAGCTCTCATACAGAAATCATCTTGAAGGGCTTACTACATCATCGGTTGCAGAAGAGTTGAAGGAGCTGAGTATTCGTTACACTGCCCTGACAGCGCAAGTCAAACTAGATAGAATACAGCGAAACCGTGACATTGAAGAAGTAATCGACTGCCTAGATGGTGTCGATTCAGTCTTTGGTGAGGAAGTAATCGGTATGCTAAGGCCACTCTTGAGGAGTGTGTCTGAATGAGGTCAGTTGATGACCTACTAACTCCCGATGAGCTTGCCGATGAATTATTCGGCAATATGAACCTAACAAGCAATGAGAAGCGAATCAACAAAGATTGGCTTAATGAAGTGTTTAGGGTTCTCAAAAAAGGAGGGGTTTGGATGTGGCCTGCTACTAGGCGCACATTCCGTAAGGTGTCTGAAATTCACTTTGTTGAGGTTATTCTCGATGAGGAGGAAGAGTAATGGCACCTAATTACGAAACCCAACTAAGGCTTTTGATTGAAAAATTTCCTCCATTGCCCCATCACTTTGTTGATGAGGATGGAGGGCCAGAATCGGTCATAGAAGCCTACAACAAAGGTGAATCAATTCCTATTTACAAAGGTGATAGTGAGAATACCATATGGGGGAGCCCTGAGGCCAATTGGCTTTTGAGGGCCCACCATGACTCCATTCACTTGAAATATGGAATCCCTTTTACTCCAATAGGAGAATACATTGCTGCTGAAATTAGTTCAGCTCTAGCTCAACATATGCGCATGGAAAAACTTGCGCTTGCCCTTAGGGCTGACATAGCTGGCTTTTCTGCCTACCACGCAGAAAACAGTGTATTTGCTCCGCAAGAATTTGCTAAAGAATTGGTTGCTACAATAACCAAAAATGCCCTAGTCGAAGTGGGTGAAAAGCAAATGCGTGAAGGCCCGATTGAACTGGATAACCCAGGGATATAATGGCTGATAAAGACGGACTAGAAGAGGACTGTCCCTACTGCCCCAAATGTGGGGCTGTTGAATGGGAGGAGAGGTTAAACAGCGAAGGCGTTGATGATTCTATCACGCTTCGCACCTGCAAAGATGGCTACCACAAAATGGAGCAGAAAGTGCAGTGTTTTGACTGCGAAACACCTTACACCATCATTTGGGAGTTTTATGCCCAAGTGAATAGGTGATGCGAAGTGAAAGAAGCTTCACAAACTACCTTTCTAGTCGAGCTAACTTACTTGATGGAGGCAAACCTACCCCCTACCAAGTATTGGTTTAAGACACTAGAAGAAGCAAATACATTCTATGAAGAATGTGTTGCCTTGTACAACGGAGACTGCTTGACTGGTTACAGCATAGTAATTCACGAAGAAATTACTTACTGCAATTTAGAAGAGGAGCTCAAGAAATTGAAAATGGACCATCCTGAATTTTACAAGTCGGCTTTTGAGCATGACCCATCAGATGAGCCTGTTCAATGTGAAGGAGCTAGAAGAAAAGTAATACCCAAGAAGGGTATTTTTGGAAGGCTAGGTCGCACGGAAACCATATGGGTTCCGTGTGAAAATACCGCTACACACACTCAGTTGTACGGAAGTACGCAATATGAACTTTGTAAAGACTGTTTGTAGTGCTATAAGTGAGAGAGGAACCGAAAGGTTCCTCTATTTTTTTTGTCTTATTGGCTGCACAAAAGAGCATACGCAATGTACTTTGGTACTTTGTGCTCTCCAGGCTCATAGACTCCGTAGTAAGTGTTAGCTACCCTGGAGATTGAAACATCCACTTCCTCATCTCCTAGCGTTTCCTTCTGTAAGTCTAGAACCCAGGACATGTCCTTCAGGTGTTCCAGCGAAGGAACCTTACAGCAGACTAGTCCTGAGCCTCCGTGTAGCGAACCTGGGATTCTCAGTACTCTTGCTTTGTCTGCTGTAACTTTGGTGTCCACAAAAGCACCGTAGCGAAGACGAGTGCGAGCGAGAGCGAAGTAAAGCAAACGCTTTGCATCGGCATCTCTCATTTGACGAATGTCTCCTCCTTTCATAATTGACTCCCCGTGTTCGTAACACTCGGCCTTGAACCCTTCTGTCACTTTTGCTGACGGAAGGGTTTTTTTTGTGCCTTTTCGCTTCTTGTCGTCATACCATGGACTGTAAAGGTCTAGAATTTTGTCAAAGTCTTCTGCGCTACCTTTTGCACCCTTTAGCACATATTCCACTGACTCATTGAACCTCTTACCCCATCCTGACTCAAAGCCTTTCAAGTGCCATGTGTTAGCACCTTGTGCATGGGCTCTTACTAAAATGAAATCCATAGGGGAGAAGTCATTACCTGAGACATAGCTAACGAGTGCCTTTCTTACCGATTCATCTTGTTGAGCACTATCGGAAAATAATGGGTGCCCTTCTATCTTGACTCTAATGTGAAAGCCCTTTTTACCTGAGAATGTTATGTCGAGGTCAGAATAGTCAAATCCTAAATCGCTAACTAACAGGTTCGCTAGGTTCATTGTTGAACGAGCTGCAGCTCCTAGATTTTCCTTAGGAGTGCGTAAGCCCGCCCCAGGAATATCGCCGTAATCTATGTCAAATGCCAAGTCCATGGCCCTGCGGTCTTTGGGGTTTACATTGGCCTTTTCATTTTGAGTACCACATACGGGACAAGGGGCTGATTGTTTGACAGATGAATAGGTGTGGCTACATTCTTGACAATCGATGCTCTTCCTATCATCGCCCTTTGGTGAACGATAGGACGGGTCCAAATAATGTGAAAGGCTCGCATAAATTGCTTTAGGGGCTCGCTTTAGTGCTAGCTCAAGAACGCTATCGCTATCGTCGAATGCCTGATGGCGAATCATACGGTCATCCCAGGTCAAAAATGCAAATTCCCTGCGAGGGACATTATCCAAATGCAAATCTGCATTGGAGTAATATTCCCTGCACAGTGTCAGCAAATCACTCTTCCTAAGCATGGCTAAACCTCTCGCGAAACGCGTATAAAGAAACCGCTCAAGCTTCTGCTTGTTGTAGTGCCTGAAGCTCTTTCAACTCAGTGATAATTGAAGAAGCGACATTCTTAGTGATTGGTAGGCACTCAGGGTCATCTTTCTTGGTGATTTTTCCTAGCTCTTCTGCTGGAACATTTGTCTTTTCGGAAAGCCACGCAACATCGCCTTGATGTCCAAGGTCAGAAAGTAGGTACATGATTAGTCCCTTTTGAGCAGCTGAACAGTTTCCTCCACTACCGAAGGACTTTGCCTGAGGTGAGTTGTTAGCTGGGCGTTGTGCATTTTCAGCAGCTTCGACCCATGCTGGCTTGTTTCCAGCATCAGCTTCTTCCTTTGCTTCTTGGGTCTTATGATAGAGGTCAAGACCGATTCCAAGGTGAGTAGCTGCGCGCTTTAGTGCGTCAGTGAACGCTGTCTTCCATGCTTGACCGAAGTCGGTACGGATTGTTGAGGTTCCGAATTCTTCGACTCGGCCCCATGTGTCAGAAATTACTGAACCATTCTTGTGGTTCTCGTAAAGTGGGTATTCGACAGAAACATGAAGAATTAGACTTCCTTTGTCGACTACATGGTTGAGGACTTGATAGCGAACAGCTCCGCCAAAGACATTCAACATTGTTCGCTTTACATATTCTCCTGTAACATAGGACATTTCGAATCCGCCACCAGCGCGGGTAAGGATGTCCTCCTCAGGGGTAGCTGCAGTTAGGGCTTCGATTTGGACCTCGTTGAGGCCGATTTTGTGGGTACTCATTTTATACTCTCCGGTACTCAAATGTATGCGGAAAACGCTATTAAACCTTCCTATGGCACTTTTCACAGAAGTGAAAGTGTTCATTCGTTATCGAATCCCCAGGTCTTTCCTGACTTTCGCAAACCACCATTTTGGGGGTGTCGCTTACCTGTGCTGAGGAAGCCTGTAATTGCTTGAACGATGGAATCACGCTTTGGCACATCGCCTTCGTTTACATCGTTCCAGTGCTTACGAATGCCCTCGACTAAGTCCTCCATGTTGAATTGAGACTTGTCAGTGATGGCATAGAAAGTGTTCAATGCATTCCAAATTGCTTCATCGCGGTTTGATTGCTGCATCGTTTTGCCTCCTTCTGCCGCTGACGGTGAAACATCCATGAGCGTCTTTGACATGATTTCGATTGCGAACTCTGCATGTTCCTTAGTTACTACATTGCTGAACGAAAGCTTAGCAGCTGCGCAGGCTAGACGGCCAAGGGAATTCATTCGACGGTTGCTTACACTATCTCCGTCGCTACGACCCAAACGGCTCTTTACCTGGTCTTTAGCCATGTACCTCATAATGTCGGGGGTCATGCGAACCTCAGAATATTCGCGGGCGATAGAGAAGAAGCACTGCATGAAGCGAAGGTTTAGGATTTCGCTATCAGGGTTGTCCTCTCTAAAGTCGCCATTTAGGTTCATCAACGCGGCTATTGCCCGCTTTTCTTCTTCATCTTCTGAAAGAAGGTTGTCAATCATCACGATTGGCACATCAAGCCTTGACATAGTGGAGTCCTTCATACCTGCTTGTTGTGCAAAGGTCAGATTGCTTAGGGGGTCAAACTTCGTGTTATTCCCCTTCTTTGGGTTAGCAGCAATTAGCACAGGAGTCTTTGTTACTACCTTCCCTCCATCCACGAATGCTAGTGGAACCCACTGCAATTCAAGGGCAGTGTTCAATTCATTGCTAAGGTCTTTACCGCCTTTGTCGAGGAAGTGTGCTTCGTCAATTACGGCGATACCACCGGGACCAACAGAAGCCAAAACACCTGGGACGATTACTTTCTTGTCGCCACTTGAGAACAATTCTGACTTAGTGGATTGACCACCAATCATACCTGGGATAGTGGCTCGCTCCCCTGAAATGTACCTTGAAGCGGGTGAGAGGGAAAGCGAATAATTGGACATGACTGTTTTTCCGGTTCCAGGGTCGCCAAATAGGGCTACATGAATATCGCTTCGCTGAGCTAGACTTGAGCCTCCAACCTGTTGCAAAATTAGTGCATGCTTGACATAATCGCGCCCAACAATCGGAGGGGCAAAGCTTCGTGTCAATTCTGTTAGCCGTTCTCTAAACGAGCGAGCATTTGCCCATTCCATGACCATTTCCCTTTCTTCAGGTAGTACTTCAACATCAGTTTGCACTGAATTAGACTCGATTCCTGTAACTACGAGATAGACTTCTCGATTTCGGTCTCGCTTTGAGGTCTTGTTCATTGGTCGTGAACGAACATAGCCAACAAGAATCACTTCTTCGCCACCTGTAATTTGGTCTGTCAATTCCTGTTGGAATTCGACTAGTACTGCGGGGCTGTCAGAAGAATTGACCTGCGCACTTTGTAGCAAAGCGCGTCGAATGGAAATAGTAGTGGACTCAGGTGGTTCGAGGAGATTCCATCCATTGTGTCCCTGAACAGAACATGGTAGTGGGAACAACATATCATCGTCATAGCGATTCTGAGGAACCAATTGCACTTCGGGGTCGTCGCATCGACTACAATGAAAAGCTGCGGTGATGTATTGTGTCTTTCGTGGGGAGAGCATAGTAATCTGACCGTGGACTCTTACTAAGCGACCCAATTCTCGTGCGCTCAATGCTTGGTCGACGGTTCGGTCGCGGTCGCAGTGGACTCCGACAACCTGGATAGATGGTTGGCGATAGTGTCGGTTTTGCTGACGCTCGACCCAGGCTTGGTCAATCTGCGGAAGATAGTCAGGGAGTAAGTCCTCTAAAATGTTCAAAACAGCACTCAAGTCATAGACAAGATAGGAAGCAAGGTTGCGATAGTAGTTACAAAAATCGCCCCAGGACTCATACCCACAACCTGCATCACCATCAAAGCGCTCGTTGAAAACACGAAGGTCTGCTTCAGGAATGTCGGAAAAACCAGGAAGGTTGTAGCCAAGTGCAATTCCTTCTGCGTCGAAGATAATTGGGGAGGGTGTAATTTCATCACCGAGCTGTGTCCTCAAGGAGTGCATTGCACTTCGGCGGGTTTCAACAGCACTATCCCATCGGTAGTGTCCTTCGGACTGCATGCGCTGGGAGCTAAGAATTGCTGACTCGTCAACTGCGTCATGTGTTAGGCCCCATTCTGCAAACAGGCCGCTGTGAAAACAAAGCCATGCATGGACTGAGCGCTTCATTTCTCTTGTTCGGTTTGCTACCAAAGCATCGTTTTCGTCTTCAAGGACGAGGTCGCCAAGGTCAATATCGGGTTCTTCAATGTCCCAAACAGGAATTCCCTCAGTCGTCATGCCTTGGCACCCCCTCTTTCAGCCACTTTGGCATAGGTCGTCGCCCCATAATTTCTCTCCATGTTTCACGGCCTTCTTCATAGGTGCATTCGTCCCCTGGGCTCTCGAAGTGTGCTACACTAATTTGCCACCAAATGTTGGTTTCGATTGTAAGATAGTCTAGCTTGTGTCGGCATCGTGGGCATAGTTGCTCATAGTTGATTTGGTGTTCATTTACTCTCTTAATCCCGACCCAATGTTGGCTAGGGTGGGCACCGCACAATGCATTGTCGTCCCCATGACTGGTCCATCCTTCGGGCCCGAAAACCAAATGTGTTGTTGAGGGATTGACTCCCCAACCATTGATTCGCCCTCCTTTGTTTGCTACATACAACACTTTACTCATTGTTCATCACTCCTGTATTTGTCTTGATACTGATTTTGCCGTTGTGGACTTTGTACACTCTCAAAGAAGGTGTGGTTTCACTTTGGACACGGATTTGTTCTTCGACTACTTTACACCACTCAATTAGGGAATCATGAGTAACATCTTCGTAGCCGATGTTCTGAAGAGTGGAAATAAATCCTGGTACTTTAGTAAAGCCCACTTTCAGGACCTGTTCTTTGGTAAGTACTTGAGACACGAATTGTCGGGCTGTCTCAAGCGGTTCATTAACTATGCTACGAGAAACGACGACCTTTGGTGCTTCTTGGTTTAGCAGCTTCTCAAATCTTCGAGTCTTGTCACGGAATACTTTGTGAGCCTGTCCTTTACCGTCTTTTTTCCACTTTTGACCACTATCTGTAATCAAACCTTCTTTTACAAGGGGCTTTAGAATCGAGCGGCGGAAAGTCGAAGCATCCATATCAGGCAACACATGAATGCGTGTCAAGTAGCCATGGTCGCGAATGAAGTTGCGACATACTCTAAGAGAAGAATCATGTCGTTGGTTAGTGCGAGAGGGGAACATTAACTCGATAATTACACTGCGGGTATAATCCCATGTATTGCACATAATACCAGCCTGTTCAAAGAATAGTCGCCTGTCTCTGTCGCTCATTGCATTGAGCTCATCCATCAACTCGCTTGGTTCTCGGTTACTCATAACTCCTCGACTATTTGGGAACGCTTATCAAGTTTCCTAAGGGTGGAAAATGATTTTCCACTCTTTTTGATGAAAGGGTGGAAAAAGGGTGGAAAACTTTAGCAGAAGGGTGGAAAAAAGGGTGGAAAAAAGGGTGGAAAGATTGTTTTCCACTCTTTTACATTGGCTTGTATATAAACAAACGATAGTTTTCGACAAAATATACCCCCCACTCCTTACAATCAGAATACAAGGGTGGAAAACTAACTTTCCACTCTTTAGAAAAAGGGTGGAAAAAGGGTGGAAAAGTAAAATCGATAGACTGTAAGGCATTTCTTCTTAGCTAGAAAAGGGTGGAAAAAGGGTGGTGCCACTCTTTTTTCCACTCTTTGTAGTTAGTAATCGTGTTACTGAGTAGTAGTTAGTAAAGGGTGGAAAGTTGTTTTCCACCGATTGCCTTGCGCATGTGTGCGCGCGAAAGAATCATCTTTGATTAGCTAAATTCACATTCTGACATGTCGCTACTTTGCCATGTATTCCTTGTACTTCTTCTCACCATCAGTTTCGGACCCAATGTAAAAGAATGTCCTAAACTTGTTAGCCTTGTAGGTTTTGATTCCGCACTTCTCTAAAAGAGCATAGACCTTCTTTCGGTCAGAGTCACTAATACCTTCTCGAAGAAGTTCCTTCTTCTTCATTTCTTGGTTTAGTACCCCTCCATATGATTCAATGTAGGTGATAATTTCACTTGCATCCAAGTCGTTAGGCTCGTCATCACCAAGAAGCTCGTACATATCAAGGTCAATGGTTTCGACCCCACTAAGTGGTTCGTCATCGGGCAAGTCAATTTCTTCTTCCACCTCTTCCTCCTTTACTGGAGGTGGTGCTACAAAGCCCTTGACGCTAGTCACATCGTCTATGTGCAAGGGGTCTATGGGTTCTGCTTTCCTACCCAACAGCTCTTCAGGTGTCATTAGGTCAAAGGCATTGGTGTATTCGGAGCTCGGAGCCTCAGCAAATTCAACCCTCAATTCCGCCACTTGCTGTTCAAGAGAGCGCACTCTCGCGACAAGTGCCTCAATAGTCCCGTACATTTCTGACTGAATGTCGTTTATCTTACTTTCCAAAGCAGCTACCCGCTCACTATTTTCTTCTTTAGGACCGAAGTTATTTCCGAGGTTACGAAAAATCTTACCAATGTCTTCCATAGTACTCCCACATTATGTAATGAGGAAAAAGGTTATGCGAGTCAGGCCTTACCACTAACCATGCCAGTCAAGCTGTTCGCGGTTACAGACGAAACAGAATCAAAACAAGCCATGGGGCTACTGGAAGAAGCTGACATAGATTATGAATTGATAGAGCCTGAAGCCACATTAATGGGCTACCAGGTAATGTTCGCAGTTACAGGTACACGACGAACACCCGTTCTTTGTGTCGATGGCAAGGCATACAGGGGGTTAGAAGCTGTCCAATCATTTTTTGGGACCAGGTGAATGTTTCATAGACCTACCCGATAGCGAATGCGGGGCTATGAAAGGAGATGTGGCTTACTCTCCTCCTGATTACATTTGTCGAGTATGCGACTACATCGTGGGTACTGATACAGATATTGAATCAGACAACGACAGTGATTACCAACCAGGTGAACGCGATGGAACCGATGGAGAAGGAGAAGACGATGAAGCAAGAGATGAAACTGCCCCAGTAAACCCTCTTGATGTTGACGACAACCCTGAAGAGACTATGGAAAGAGATACCCAAAAACAACTGCGTGGGATAATCGAGGAGCTGAATGATAGCGATTTAGAGACCGACTTCTTTACTTCATTCTTTATTGAGAATTTCGAGAACATAGTACACTTTTACATGCTCTTCACGAAATACGGACCTTACTCAGTCATTGACCGACCTGATTCAAAGAAGGAAGTAATTGTCGAGGTTTCCTGTGCCTACATGATGATGGAACGCTCACTAACTCGCTTTACCATCTTAGCAAAAGCAATTGGCTATTCCGAGCAAGGGCTTATTCGTCGAGCCCTGTTCTTTATTGAAACCTACAAGGGCGAAGACTTCGCTAAGGGCGCTTACCTCATTCCAATTTACTCTAGGTCACTTAGGGTTCCAGGCAACTTTGTCACACCTATGTCCAAAGTGTGGCTAGAGCTAAATCACCCCCGCGGAGCACTAAGAGACCGTGTTGTGTCTTACATCCTAGCTTATTGCGATTTATCCGAATTTACCATTACGCAGAAGTTCGCTAATGAGGTCACTGGGGCATCTAGAAGTACACTTTCTTCTAAGGTAAAACAGTACAAGGAAGTCTTGAAGGTTCACTTGAACCTATGAGAAGTATTATCTTCGCCGTGATGCCCTACTCGTTTCATGGACCTAACATGGAGCCAATTCCGACGCGCACACAAGGGCATGCCTCAAAACGAAGTCTCAGACCTTTGGTCTCAGTACAAAGAAGGAAGCTACAAGCCTAAAGGAGAAGTAGAATCTGACCCTTACGAAGATTTCAATGAAGCATACAACATCGCCTATGGAGGAAAGGCAGTAACTAGCGAAGTTAAGGCACAAGCTGTTAAGACCCTTAGCGATTTAATTGAGGCAACAAGTCCATTTACAGGTTATACCGCAACTCTTACTGATGGCTGGACACTTTGGCTAGGTCCAACCAACAACGCAATCTTAGAGAACCACACTCAAAACATTGCATTCACTATTACTCGTGCGTGGTGGCAGATGTTTGGAGTAGGTGCTGTGCGTGTCGACATGCAAGTCTTTGACGAGCAAGAGCAAGTGCTCAAAGTCAAGGATAAGTTTGCACGGACAAAGCGACTCTTTACCCGCTATCCTCTTCCTAACTCAGAATACAAGTTTTCCAAGAACATGAATGATGCACCTGTTTACTGAGGTGACAGGGTGGACCAAGACGATTTAATCGCAAGGTTGACCGCCTTAGAAGAAGCAGCGAAACCAGTAAAGAAACTACCATCTTTTTGGGTTATTCATGACCCCACATTCGTCAGAATTTGGTGCCCAAAGTCTTCATGCCCAAACCTGGGGCGCAAGCTTGAGGTTGAAACACTCAAAATCAAAGCTTCCGAAGCACAAGGGCTAACAGAAGACGGGGAAGTCGAGGACCTAGATGAATCCGACGAAGTAATCGAATCCAAGATAATTGTCGACAAGGGCCCTGACAAAGCACACCACCCTCTCGGCGTCATAGCAGCATTCGCTTCGGAAGTCGAAGCATCATTTTACATTAGCAATTACTACAAAGTCAATCAAGAACGATTTTCAAAAATGCTGAATCCGCCTGCACTAGAGATGATTGAAATAACTCTTTCTTCGTAAGCATTATTAGCCTCCCGTTGTTCCAACAAAACCCTGGTGGAACAATATGAAGAAAACAAGGCCAATGAAGCAGCTAAGGACATTCCGTGTCATTGTGGAGTACCTCGAACAAGAACATGTAGCATCCTTTACTGAAATCAAAACTTATGTCAATTCGAGGCTCAAGTACGGAGTAACAAGCCCTCGGCTAGGAAACATTTTAGCGAAGTACCCTGAGTTTGTCAAGGTAGGAATGCAGGTAAGGCAAGGCTATGAACGCCAAGCTGACGGGAATGCTTACTCGGTATCGGAGTGGGCGTTAGCCGACTAGAACAAATCGTCCAACCCATCAAAGTCGAAGGCGTCTTTACTTGTATCGACTTCTTCTATCTCTTCCGTCGATTCAACTTCTTCCACTAACCCGTGGTGAAGTAATGCTTCCTGTTCCAGCACATAACCCTGGTCAACTTTCAAGCGTTGAGTTTTGAGCTTGAACCTTTCACTATTCATTTTTGTCATGTACTTGAGCGTAGCTGCCGTAGCTTTGTTCGCGCCGAGCAAGTACCAATAGAGGAATCTAACAGCCACATGTACCATTAGGGGATAATTCAACATGTCAGCATCTTTGTGATTGAAGATGTACATACCCTTGACTTCGCTTTCCATTTGAAGAACCACATCAGCGGGAATATCTGCAAACATTCCCATCTTCTGCATCCTTCTCAATGATTCAACATACCCAACTGTCGAACCCGACAATCTAACTGTCTTTGGATTGAAGCGTTCTCGGTCAGGGTGTTCTTCTGTAACATCACCGTACATGTCCTGGAATATCTCAAGGAATTGTGCAGAACGAATACGCTTCCAGCTCTTACTTTTTTTGTCGACACTTTCTTCCTCTAAGTCCAAAATGTCATCCTCTTCCTCACTATCTTGTCCAGAAACTAGTTTGCGAAACTTTCGCGGTCGACCTTTTTTGCGTTTCATCGTAATTCCGCCATGTGTCAGAATGACATTTGCATTCAGTGGTACGGTTCCACGATGAACATAAACATGATGTTACACACTTTGTGTTTCATTTTCTATCCCTCGATACAAAGTGCATTGTCATAAGTTCATTTTACACATTTTGTAATATGTAAAACCAACCCTTTCAGTCATTTTCTTTATGTTCATGGTGAAACCCTGCTACAATCATGCAGGCGACAACCGACACCGTAACTGTGCGAGGACCCGATGGCGAACCGAAGACTTTCAACAATGTAACTACCCTCATGGGTAACCTTGGTTTGTTCATTAAGAGCGACGAAAGCGTGGAGATGTATGTTTGGGAAAATGTGCTTTACATGAAGTGGACGGAAGTCAAGGCTCGTACCGCAATTTGGGAAGAAGCATTGGCAGAATTAATCGCTGATGCTTTCGATGATGAATGGGAAGATGACGAAGATTACGAAGACGAAGCCCCCGAACCTGCGCCAAAGAAGGAACCAGCCCCCGAAGTAAAGGAAGAGCCGGAAACTAAGGCCGACAGCGACGACCCCAATGTTAACCCATACTCAAGCTAAGGTGATTGAATGGAAACACAAGACATTATCCCTCCTGATTTAGAGACTTCGCTAGAAGTCCATCAGAAGAACATGGAGTTAGCGTTTATCGCTCTCAAGGGAAACCCATATCGGGCTGACGAGCATATCAATTCTATGCGTAAAGAAATCATTTCGACGCTTGTAACCCTAATGGAAGCAAACATTCCTGTTGCAGTGCCTAAGAAAGAGCGCACTCTCACCGATATTCTCCAGGAAGCTGCAGCCGAGTCAGCTTCCATGCTTGGTTCAAATGCTGTAGCAAAGGGAGTTTCATTCTTCCGAGATGTAAAGCAGAATATCAACAAAGCAAAGCAAGGCGTTCCTAGCGATGCAGAAGAAATTGTAATCTATGAAGATGAGGAAACAGGAGAGCTGTTCTTCATTGACGACGAAGGAAATGAAATCGTTTGCGATGAAAACGGTTTCCCAATTGAACAAGGAGATGAACAAGATGACTGAACTAGACGAAATGGTAAAGAAGCACATGAAGAACCTAAGAGATGGCTACAACAACCGACTCATTCAGCTCACGCAGATGCAAGAGCAAATGGAAGAGCAGATTAAGTCAGCTAGTGACAACATGGAATTGCTATTGCAAGAAGTGGAATTAGTCAAGCAAAACTTAGCTGATGTTGACCATATCATCGGACCTGAAGAAGAGGAGGAATGAGCATGGAAACCATCGATATGGACATGAGCGTTAGCGATGGTCCACAAAGTGAATGGGACCGCCTCAGCTCGGATGAGCGAAGAGAATTACTCATAACGGTTTTCGAGGACGGCGATTGGTACGATGGCCCACCTTACCACCAAGGAGGTCAATATCACCCAGCTCTTGGTGAAATCTCTTCAAAGCTCAGTTGCAGTACTGACGACATCAAGATGTACTATGCAGCTTGGCTACAAGCCAAAGGCTTCACTAAAGAACAAATTAGCGAAGCCCTTCGCAATGCCCCAAAAACAAATGCATTCTCTAGCGTGACACCAGTTGTCGCACCTCTCCCTGAGTCAGTAACCGTTGAACCATCCAACGCATACAAGCAACAAATGGCTAAAATGGAAAATGACGCGTTCTCAGACCCTAGTGTCGATAATGGGATGTTTGCTGTTCAGGGAATGCCCTCAACAGCAGGCGGAGATTCGGTCTCCAACTCTATGAGTGCAATGATGCAATTCATGATGATGCAACAGCAAATCGCGGCTCGTCAACAACATCAGCAACAAATGATGATGATGGAACAGCGCAGGCTCGACCAGCAAAGGGAGTCAGAGCTTCGTCGTGAACAACAAGCTCGCGACCAACAATTCTCGATGCAACAAATGAGTTTCATGCGAGAAATGCTACGCACTAAGGATAGCGACGGATTTTTCGATTCTGACATGAAGGGCATCTTCAAGCAGAAGATGGTTGAAAACCTACTCGATGGCGGAGGCAGTAGTGAGAGCGCACTTGAAAGAGTAGCAGGCAGACTACTACAACCTGAAGTACTTGGAGCAGTAGCTAGTGGTGCAAGTGCCGCGCTAGCAAAGAATCAACCAGTACGACCTGCAGGGTACGATAGTCCAAACTATGACCCATATGCTGGTACACCTGTAACACCTTCTGCACCACTGCCACCACCAATGCCCTCAGAACCTGCACAGCCAATTACTTCACCAACACCTCCGTTCAACGAGCCCGAAGCAGTACCTACGCCAATGTCCAATGACATGTTCTTCGGTGAGGAAGAAGCACCCGCCGAAGTTGAAGAAGAAATTCTTGAACTTCAGCCAAAGCCTGAGGAGTACAAGTCAGCAATCATGGAACAGCTAAAAGCACAGATGGGTGCCGAGTTAGAGGACCCCAAAAAGCTACAAGCAGTGCAACAACAAGTATCGATTGCTGTTGACAATGTATTGATTGAGTACTCAAATTACACAGTGGAGCAGAAGCTAGAAGAAATTTCTAAGCGCCTTGCATTTATTCGGTCTATCCGAGACATTGCACAGGGCCTAGAGAAGGCTATGGTCGAAGTTGACAGCGGAACACCCGAAGGCGTCGTACAGCAGTACATCATCTCTCAGCTCAAACAGAACCCAGTGTTTTGGGAAATCTTTTCCAAGAACAACTACACTGAGCTAATGGGGCTTATCCAGCCATTCGTTGAGACTGGTGGGGTCAAGTTTGACTACCAATTCCTAAGTCGACCCGAAGTAGCAACATTCTGTTCTGCTATTATCTCGCAGATTCACGCGCAAGTCTAGGTGTAGCTTATGTCCTGGGAATTAGAGGGAATGACAATAGATGATGCCAAAGAAAAGTTTGGCAAAAACAAGTGGCCTGCTTGGCTCTATCTCGCCTTATTCTTTCTTCCAGCTGCCCTCACCTTCGTGGTAATGAGGTACGGCCTAGCACTAGAGCCACTATTTTCAGGAATCGTTTCACTAGCCATAATGAATGCATCCATCAACTCGGTCATTGCATACATTACTATCAGACTTGATGACAAGAGCAGCGAATCATTGCAACATCTTGAGTTTATCAACAAAGAAATGGACAAGCTAGAAGGTACTCTCGAAGAAGCTAACGACAAAGTTACTGGGTTTACTGCAGATTTGGACGAAGCGAAAGATGTCTTCCGCAAGGTAGGTGTTGACCTGACACAGCTCGATTTAGACTCTGTTTCCGATGTAGTCGAGAAGCTCAAAGAAAATAGAGAAGGGCTGGGAGAAGTGCTTGACAACCTAAAGACTGTCGAGGTAACTGAATACATTGACCAGGCCAAGAGGATTAACTGGAAACAGCTTCTTTCAGCAGCTGAAGAAATCATGGGCTTTATTCAAGCAAGGACTCAAGAAAGCATTCCAGCACCGCTTACCCTCGATACCTCTAATATTTCACTCACACCTCCACAGGAGGAGCTAACCCTCCCCGATGACGACGAGGACTTAGACTGGCTAGAGCATGCAACGCCTAACAATGAAGTTGATTACTCCTTGATGGGAGAAGAAGAACCTACCCGTACCATCAATATTCCAAAGCCAAAGCCTCGACTAAAGAGAGGTACAAAGAAGCTAACTAGGGATTCAAAGCCTCGACTTTCACTACAGCGAGATTGACATAAGGCGCATCGCCTTGTGGTACTATGACCTTGTCCATTACCACCTTGACAATTTCTGAGTCTCGGTAGTACACGATACCCTCCATACCATCAATGACGCCTTTATACAAATTATCCAAGTCAGGGCGCTTCATGTGCCACATCATAGGCTTAGGCTTCTTACGATGTTGGCTCTTTGGTAATGGAAAGCCAAAACGAATTTTAACCATCAAAGGACCCTCAAGAGGCTTAGTAAATCCCTGTTGTTTCATCGCCTTTTGCGCATAGTCAGCGACAAAGGCCTTCCAAGACCTACTCTTAGGGGGGTCATAGGCACGAGCAAAGCCACCACGACTACTAAGTCGTGGACGACCCTGAGCTATTGGTTCAGCTGGTAGCGTTAAGAGAAACTTAACCATGACTAGCGACTTTTCACGCTGACCTTAACACTTGGGTCAAGATTAAGACATATGGACCTATGGGCTTACTATGGCCGACCGAATTCTTAGGGTTCGATACGGTGACAATGTTTCTCCTGAAGCGCGGTTCAAATCCGTGGTCAAATATCTCAAAGAGCTAATTGAAGACGGGTTAAGAGATGAATATGTTCGCCAAAAGGCTGTCAGCATAGTAAATCGTGCAGGTGTCAAAGGACATGACGAGCTAGGCGAAATCAAAGCGATTGTACAATGGGTGCAAAACAATGTCGTGTACCGGAAAGACCCCCTAGATGTGGAGTACTTCATGAGTGCGAGGCGCATTCTCAAAGATGTTGAGCTAGGAAGAAGCGCTGCCGACTGTGATGACTTCGTTATCGTAGCTGGTGCTTTGTTAGGTTCTATCGGCTATCCTTCAGGAGCATTGATTGTTGACTCTAACAACGATGGTGTCTTCAACCATGTTATGCTACTTACACGCACTACCGCACCTACTAAGCAATTCGGCACCAATTGGATTCCATGCGAGCTTATCTTCCCTACCTTCAAGATAGGTAAATCAGTCAAGGTAAGCTCAGTTTACCCTCTAGTAGCAAACCCAGGTACAACTAGAGTCCCAATAATGAAACAGCAGATAGCAGGGCTTTCGGGAGGACCGACGACTTCATTTGCTAGTAGCCCTTCCGCGGGATTAGGCGCGTTAACTCCGCGACCTGTTGTATGGGCAAAACAGCTTGGATTACTAGGAGGAAGGAAATAATGTCATTCAAACCATTCATGGGAGTTTCTGACTCATCAGGAGATGGACCAATTTTTGTTGACACCCTCAGCTCAAGTAATAGCGGAAAAATGGTTGAGAACCTAGGTAATTCCGACATGAAAGACTTCAAGACAAATGATTCAGCTATGAATTTAGTCAACTCTCCTTCAGTAAAGAAGGAATTCAACCTTGGTAGTGGGCCATCAGTTTCCACAAGCCCAGGTACATCTATTCCAGCGACAAGAGTCGCACCTATCAAGTCCCGCAAAATGGGCGCCATCGATATGAAAAGTGGCGAGTTTTGGGGAGTAGTAGGGCTTTCTTTTGCAGCTGGAGTACTAGGTAAGCACCTTTTTGACACCTATGTGAAGTGATAAAATGAGAACAAACCATCAATTAGCCAAACTGAAAGCACATACCCTCGGTAATATTGCCATCTTTGGCGACTCTTACGAGAACGGTATCTTCTCCAAAGTAAACACATTTGGTGGAACCCCCGACCAAGTCAAAGCAGCCCGCGCGCACAGTACTGCTATCGCCGCTTCTGAAGCTGGGCTTGGTAGCGGCCCTGCTAGTGCTGCTTACTTTGGTAGCGACCCTGCCTTTGTTCGTAAGGAAGGAGGTGTTATGACCTCAGTCACTACTTTTGGTAATGTCGAGGGTGAAGAAGATGAGCACCCATCTCACATGCCCCAGTACCTAGCTGGTAGCGGCGGTACTATTCTTGCAATTTTAGCTGGTTATTTCGCACTTAAGTGGACCCGTCGCATTTGAGGTGTTCACACTTGATGGTAAATCCTGGACAATCAGTCGGAATCCCCGGCAGTAAAACCCCCATTAGCAAAGGTGGTAATCAAGTCCCGGATGGTTCACCAGGTAGCATAAGCGGAGATAGTGGTTCACATGTCGACCTAAGCTATATGCGGGTACAATTAGAAAAGGCTCAAAGCGCAGAAAACCGTGCAAACCAAGCATACAAAGCCCTCAGAAAGGAACACAATGATGCCTTAGCTCAATTGAAAGATGTTGATAAGCGAATCAACCAAGCGGTTGCTGCACAGACCAAACTAGACGAAAGTCCATTACAGACTTATTCTGCATTACAGCGGCGCACAGTGAACAAGTTTGGCTTAGGAGAAATTAGCAATCGACAAAGTTTCGGTTTGGCCGCCATCACTATTCTATTAGGCATAACAGCTATTATCGGGAGGGTAGAGTAATGCAGATTCGTAGTTTACAAGACGCCCATACTCTCCGTCAGACTATCATTAAGGTCGATAAAGAAATTTCCCGTCGTAGGAGAGCAATTAGGAGAAACTTAGTACCTAATGCTGGTATTGCACGGGACCAGGTCGAAGCAATGGTTCGAGCAAACAATCACCGCAAGGCCGTGCTACGAATGAATCAAAACGAAATTAGAGTTATGCGAAGGAAAGAGCGCCGCTTCACCCCCCTTCGTAATTCATTCATCACCCCTGACGGACCACGCGACAAGGGTAACAAGTCAAAGCCGTTTGTGAGAATTAGTGAAGAGCCACGCGGGCAGAACATAATCCGCGCCCCCATCACTAAGAAACAGGGCAAGAAGATGCAAGGACAGCGAATCCCAGTTGTTGACCCTGCCCCCACTATTGCTAAGGGCCAATCAATCACCCAAGCTCCAGTTCAACAGAATAACACACTCTCCAAAGTAGCAGATGCTGTCAGGCAAGAGCGACATGTCCTTGCTAAGCAGGCATCTGACGCAGTCAAGAAAGCAAACGACGCAGCTAGAGATGCCGAGCTCTTAGCGCAAAAGCGAGAAGCAGAAGTGATAGCTCGCCGCCAGTCAGAAATAGCTGCTCAGAAGAAAAAAGAGGAAGAGAGTCAGAAGCGAGCAAAGGCGGCGGAGTTAAACAGAATCAAAGAGCGCGCTATGAACGCTGAAAAGAATGTACGACAATTTGCTCAGAAGAAGTCAACAAGCTTAATCCGAGCTGCAAAGGGCCGATTCCAACCTATGCAGCGACGAGGGTCCTTTAGAGGACGAGGCAGTGGTATTGTCCCTCAACTAGCAGTAATGACTGCGCTAAGTGACAAAGGTCGTGCTGCAAAAGTAAATCAAGCTACACGAAGCCCTAGTAAGGCACCACAAGGGCCTATCAAAGACCAAATTACTGAAGATATTCGACAGCACAAACCAGTCAAGCCAACGCACTCTCCTGAGTACTATGAGTTGATGAAAGAAATCAACCAAATGGCAGAATATGGTCGCGGGGTTGTTCAGCAAGTAGTAAAGACAGGTAAGTTTGAGTACATGGACTTCTCAAAGATGGGGCAGAACAGAATCGACTACTACGGTAACAAAGCTTACTCAGTAATCGCCCAATTGCAAAAGATGGCACTAAATGAGCTCGTTCGATGGGACCAAGGAGCACTAAGCGCAGGCGTAGCAGTAAGCACTAACAATCGTTCTCAAAGTAAGCGTAAGATGAGCGTTACTGAGTTTAAGCAATATGTTGAGAAAAAGGCCAGGCCTATCGTTGAGCCATTAATGAACGAATTCATGCAAGAGATGGAGAGGTTTGAGAATGCAGCGCGTATCGCTCAGCAGCAAAAATCACTACCGACAAATGCTCGCAATATCAGCATAGATACAGCTCGTCAAGCGACGCTGCGTGGCATAGACAACCTCCGCGGTCATGGCCGCCCAGTCCTAAGTGAACAGCAGGGCACAAAGGGTCTAGCTGGTCTATTCCCTGCACTGCGTAGTAGCATGCAGGGAGTGTTAAAGCAATGAGGTCAAGCTTCGCTCATCGCCATAATACGGCATTTGCTCGTTCTTCTTCTCTTGGGGAGATACACGCGGCACCAGTAATCGAAGAAGTTACTATGCGTAGGGGCAATGGGGCAACGAAGACTATTGTCAAGGATGGAAAGATATTTCAGCAAAACTTTGGCTATCGAAGGCATGACATTGTAACTGTCAAAGCCAAGCTTATCGGTAAAGGCTATTTTTACGCTACATCAGTAAGAGGCACCGAGGAATACCTACTCTTTGTCACACCTGTTTATCGAAAGCTAAACTACCCCCTTCAGCTAGAAATCCCACTAGAAGGTCTCAACTTTCACATTAGCCCGACGATACCCACTCACCTGAACACTACTTACTTAGATGGTGCAAGCAGACTCCTACTGCGGTCGAATCCTTCCGCATATTCTTCTTTGGGCTTCATGCCTTCAGAACCAAAGACTCAACCGACCCAAAAAATGTTGGAATTCGCGTTAAAAAATCCACTACTAAAACATAGGTACGAAGGAATAGAAATAGACGAAACCTGGGATGAAAACACTTGGCACGGAGAAGTAGCCACGCACAGCTGGAGGTATGGTCGAACGGGTACTGAAGTAACGAGAGGAGAGGACATTAAGTGGATTCAAAATTACGATGGAGGTTGGTGTGCTGGAGGTTCAATTTACAAGTATGTTCCTGGCAAGGGCTGGGAGACTTTCCAACAGTCCCAAGTTGTCGCACAAGTTGGACAACCACACTGTATCGTTTTACAGATGGTAGGTTACAAAGACACTGCCGGTATCGGTGGAGAGTACCATTACTACCAGGGAAACGGCAGAAGCTCCACCAACACTACTTGGAAGTACGGCGACCGCTACTCAGGCAGTAAAATCCGAATAATGAATCTCGACTTCGCTCACGCATATGGAGATAATGACCATGGTAAGAACGGAGAGGTCAACTTCCAAATCCAAGACTATTATGCTTATGGTAATGGAGGAGAGCTAATAAGTCAAATGCCAGGAGGCACCTGGCTACCTACTTCAGAACATGAAGATGGCATTCATTCAGACAAGTTTTGTGCGAAGGTGGAATGGTGGAACCCCGAAAACGGACAGTGGAGCGCACCTGCAATACATCCTCCATTCACCGCAAACATTACTGGTAGTGGAAAGTTTGCATTCTATTTCCGGTTCCCTCGTCAACTAACTAAAGAAGACGAGTACTATGAAAAAACTCCACAGTGGAAAATTTTGAATGAAGAAGGCACTGCTGGTACATATGACTGCTATCCAAAACTAGACACAGACATGACCACTCCTGTTTACAAAAGAATAGGACGACCCACTGTAAGTGGGGGCACCGGAGGAATTGAGGTTGAGATAGCGGGCAAAAAACTCCAAACAAGTGACACAAGTCCGTACTACTATGTCATGATTTGCCCTGAATCAAAATCAGATGACGGTAAGCGAAATGCTACCGACAATCAAAAGAGGTCATACATCCCAATTAGCAACTTCCAGCTTAGAGCCGTTGACCCGTTTGCGTATAGCTATTCAGACAACCCTGATATTCTCAAAGCCTACTGGAAGAATGGTACTTTCAAGCCAGGGGGTTCATTCATGCTGATGGGTAAAGCAGCCGACTTCTTCCAAGGCTACTGGGTATCGAAAAACAGCCTCAAAACAAAAAATGCTACGCCGATGGACTTGAGTGTTCAGCAGTATGACTATGTGCGTGGAGAAATAGAGCCCAACACCTATGATGCAGACAGAGTCTCTAACTACCGCTACTTCAAGGCTACCGATATTACGGACCCAAAGAAGGTACAAAAGTTCCAAGATTCCTGGGATGCTTGTTTCCCAGGTGTACCATTCACCAAAGACATTCTAGTTGCGATGATTCGCGGAGACCAACTTCCTGAGCTTGAAGGAATCAATTACGAGCAACTGCCTGGATTCTTAGAAGACGACCCTCTTCGCTACGAAGTCACCTATCAGGGTGTTAAGTATCGACACCCTTACTCTCTTGTGTTCTGTCAACTCCCCGAAGGATGGTGGGGCCCAACTGTCGGTAATGGGTCAGATGTTCAATCGCTTTACTTTGGCGGAGTCAACTGGTACAACTACATTTTTGAAGAGAAAGTGGATATGGCCGCGGAGATAGCAGCACAATTAGCGCTTGAAGAAGCAGGTCTTACCGCTGCTGAGCAGTTTGCCGCTTCTGAACTAGAAAACCCAATGACGGACATTACCTTTGAGGCCTACAAGAACCGCAACGAAACTGTCAAAGAGTCAGTCAATGAAGACCCCCAAGACGAAATACCTTGGTGGCGTAGGACTGAGCAGGTACTCCTAAAGCATCGCAAAGTTGCACTATTAGGTTCGGTAGGCACAGTGACCGATGTAACTGACCGTTATAGTGCCGACCACATCACCAGCTTAGATGGTGTAAACCAAACAAACCTCAAGCAGTACAACTTCAATGACCTTTACTTAGTTCAAGGCATGGGGAATACTCCGTCCATGGTAATCATGCCACCGAAGGAACCAAGCAGCGGCGTACCATTGAAAGTAAGCAATGAGTCAGGCTTTGGTAATAGTGAACGCCAAGCACTAAAGGCACGAGCGCTAGGTAATGGCAACCCTATGAAGTACAGTACAGAAGCCAAACAAGACAGTATTCAAGTCGAACAAATGGGTGGCATCCTAAACGATGTTATTCCTGGGGCAGAAGAAGCCGTTAAGTCGGCAGTTACAGTAGGAGCAATAGGCCTTGGTACTGTTGCCTTCTTAGGACTAGCACTAAAGGTAGGGCCGTACTTAAGAAAGAGCAAAGAACAAAAATTACGATTAGAAGAGCAAGAGCTTCGTACTGCTAAGGAACGAATGAGCTTTGCTGACCAGGTAAAGGCAAAAATTAATGCAAAAAAGAAAAACAGAAAGAAGTGATAACATGTTGGACCAACCAAGCTTTGAACGAGAATTGAACGCCTACTTAGTCAATGTTGACGGAGTACTGAAAGGAAAGGGACTACTGAATGACAAGGGTAGTGCCAAACTAAACTCAGTGCAACAAGAAGTTGATATGACGCTTGACAAAATGAGGGCTATGCAGCGTGAACGCCGACTCACGAGAGTTTCAGTAGGAGTAATGGCCAATGCTAGCATAAGCAAGGTCAAAGTACTCGCAGACCAAATCTTGGACGGAATGAAGGTCCCGCTTGGTTCAGTATTTGGTAATATCAATAACGACTCCATCTTTACAGTACCAGCATGGAAAGAAGCATTTTCCAAAGTCTCTATCGAGGTCTCAAACTTTACCAACAAGTACGGAATATTGATTTCAAACATGGACCAGGTATCACGAACAAAAATCGACCAGTCTCTTGCTACTATCATTGACAACGCGCAGCTCTCATTCGACAAGAACCCATCAGCATCAGGAGCCACTCAATACATGACCGCTTCCATGCAGGCCCTCAAGGCACTAGAAGCAGCAGCGCAGAAGCAACAAAGAGTTTCTGCTGCTGGTATGCTTGAAGTCCTTGTAAGCGAAAAGAATCAAGAGCGTGTAAAGGAGCTAGCGAACATGAAACTAGTCGAAGGGAAGCTAACTCCAGGACAAATCTCGGTGGTTAACGATGCTAACCGACGAATCATGGAAAAGCTGAATGATATTCTCAAGAGTCAAACCAGCTATGATGCAGCTATCCGCAATAAGAAGCTCAAGTTAGTTGACAGTGATTTAGACATTATGCGACGAACATTGCAAAACCAAGAGTTTGCAGAAGGCCTTGGTAGGTCTTTACCCCCGCCCCGCACAGGGGGTAGCAAGCTAGGCTATCTTAACAAGTACAAGATGATTCAAGATTTTCGCGACGCCCCCGCAAGTAACCTTGGCGGGGGCCTAGGAATTTCTTTTCGAGAGGTCGAGTGGGGCACTGAACCATCAGCACACGAGATTCTTTCTGCAGTAAAACACAATGCAGGTATTATCAAAGCCCAGGGAGGCGTAACTGCTCAAAACAAGGCATCCTTTATTCGTCAAGTCAACTCTTTGACTAGCGAATCCTTTGGAGGAGACAGAGTGGCTTTGAAAGAAGCAAGAGCACACTATCGTTTACTTGCTTCCTCTCAACTAGGCATGACTACTCAAGAGATAAGAGATAAGCACCCTAAGGGTACGAAGGAATCACACATACAACGCATGCACCAGTACATGGAGCGTGGCATGGAGTTTGGGCCTGCTCACGACCAAGCAAAAAAAGATGGTTTCCCAGCTGGTAACTTAGCAGGGGTGTTTAGCTATGATAAGCCACAAGAATCACTACCTAACTGGGCTAGGGTAATTGGCACAGTTGTACTCTATATAGGCATACCAGCTACGGTGGTTTATGTTGTAGGCAGCAGGGCAGGCAAAAGAAATAATCCAGCGGCAATAGTAGCCCGATTAACCGAAGAGGAGTGAACAACCGATGAGTCTATTACGAAAAGCGTACTGCGTGAAACACAGGGGGGCATAAAATGGTATTGAATATTAGCGGAGAAGAAGAAATAACCGAAGAAGAGCCCAGTGGAATCGAATACGGAACCACCGATGAAGAATTCATAGACAGCGATATGAGCGATGTGCCTCATGGTTCTGTCATTGCTAACCCTCGAATTACTAGCCTATTTACTACTCAGCGAAGCTGGAGAGTATTGCGACTTCCTGGTGGAAGGGCAGGTGAAGAAGGACCTGGTGGCCTTCGCGGCTTTACCAATTTCATGCTACAAATTATTCCTGGTTGGAGAGGCCAAACAATTCGCGACAGCCCATTCCGACAAATGGTAACTGCACGAATGTGGCAGCAATACATCAACAACATGGAACCAATTGACGATGCCCTAGAGCTTCAAGCACCTTACAGCCCCGAAGAGCTTCTATCCCTTCGTATGTTCTGTGAGGAATGGGTAAACGACTCAGGCCATGTTCGCTTTACCCGTCGTCTAGCCAACCACCCAAGTACTAACGCATCTGACGCAGTGCTCAAAGGAAACATGGTGTATGACCTATGTACAGGCCAAATTCAACTCCGTACTTCACGAGGCGGTCGAGGAGATGGTAACATCCCTATCCGCATGGCCCATGACATTCTCACTTCCATTCCTTTCCAGGAATACAACTTTTACACCCTCAACAGTGTTCACCCTCAAGAGGGAGCTGCTGTTTACGAAGGCTTCCTCAACCGATATATTCGTCTTTCTTCAACAGAAGTGGCAATGACAGAAGAAATCGAACAGGGCATTCGTGCAGCTGGTCGAGGCTACGCTACAATGTCAACAAACATTACTGGTGACCCGATAGAGGCATTCGCACTTATGCAACAAACAGTCGAGGCCATGGAGCTTGGTGATACCGTTTCAGTCCGTGCCCACCTAAACGCCCTCCTTAGCCCACCTTACAATTACAAGTCTATGGCACAGCAAATTGATGTTGCTGGTACACACGGTGGACGCTTCGTTGCCAGCGACCAAATCCGTTATGTAAACATAAACCTCAATGCTACTCAACACATGGGTTCCAATAATAATCAGGCGCCATTCGCAGGTAACAACCGCACGAATATCATGGTCTATGCTCAAGGCCGAGGAAAGAGCGGGGAGCTAGTCACATGGCCTGATGAAGCACCCACTAACACCAGGGGGCATCCACCTGTCGGCTACTACATGCGTGTAAACGACAACGGCATTGGCGTACATAGCGTACTAGAAGTCTTCACTATGGGCAGTAACCGATACATTCGTGTAGCTGACCAAGATGACCAAGCACTACAAATCTCACAAATGGTTGGTGGCTTCAATCGTCGTGACCGAGAGCGACGCGATAGCCGACCTGACCGAGAAGGCCGTGCTGACCGTGACGCCGCAGACCGTCGTCGTGGTGTAAGAGAAGGTGGTTCAAGGACCAACCCTCACAGCCCACCATCTACTGAGCTATTCGGTAAGAAGGTCGCGATTGAAGCAGTACCATCAACCACGAACAAAAATGGGTTTTCAGTCGTATACAACACTGGAGAAGCAGACTGGATAGACTACTTCATGATTATGGCACTTGGTACCAAGACCAAAGCATGGTGTAAGAAGAACGCTAATACCCAGTGGCCTAGTATGCTAATTGAAGAAAACCTCGACTATGCTATGCATTACAAGAAGGTACTCCCGAAGAAAAAAGATGATGTAATCAAAGCCTTCCTAGCAGGCGGGCATAAGCTCAAAGATGGTAACTACATCATCATTAAGAATCAAGCTGTAATTTCTTTTGCTAACCAAGTACTTGAAGCTGACAAAGCAGGGAAGCTCATTGAAAAGGGTCTTGACAACCTAGATGTAATGCGAGATGCCATGAGTAACCCACATCAATCACAGTCAGTCAGTCTTAGTGGCATAAGGCACACTTTCTCTGTACCTAAGAGCTTCGTGGTTGATGTTCGACGCTTTGGTGGTGAAACAACCATGGGGCGTGGCAAATTCATCTATGTGCAGATTCTTCCTAAGACCCAAGTTGAGTTTACAGGAAAGCACAAGGGTACACGAAAGCAAACGCAATATTGGGAACAAGGGGGCACTAAGGTCGGAGATAAGACAGGGCTTGGTAAGGTCTTCCCAGGTGGCCCTGATGCAAAGAACCCTGGCTACTTCATCAAGACTGCAATCCATAAGCGCACAGGGGCAGTTGTGCCTTGGTTAATCGGTATTCCTCGCGATGACTTCCAAGCATTCACAGATAGCGAAGGCCGTAGGACTATCCGACCAAAGCGCCGTAAAGCAGAAGCAAACCCTGCATGGGCTAAGTTTGAACGCTTCTATGGCATTCCTAGCTACAAAGGTGGCAAAGGAAAGCAGAATCTATTTGCAATCAAGAGCGCAGACAAAGGTCAGTTTTATGACGACCTAAGAGCAAAACCAACTAAGAGGTGATTAAATGGCATGGGTGGATAACTTTCTAGCAGACAAAACACGACGAAAAGTCGTAATTACAGGCGTTATCGCAGGCGGAGCGGCGCTAGCTGCTGGCTTTGGAAGAGCAGTCGATAAGAAGTTCCCAGGGTACAAGCGAAGTACCGATACTAGTTACCTTTTCTTGCGAGGAGCGCTTATCGGAGGAGTGCTATCTCTTCCAGCTGCTGCCTACTTTGCCAACCAAGGAGTAAACATGCATGTATTTGGAAATGCACAGCGCCCTATGTGGCACGATAGTACACCCGCTACACCTGAGGGCTATATGTCATTCAAAAACGAAGCTGACGGAACATCTTATTTCCTACCGACTCCTCCGAAGAATAAGTGAGGGGTCGCGATATGCAAATGCACTCAGTACCTAACAGCCTTTTGGGCGCTTCTTTAGGCGAAGCTCACAAATGGGTTCGCTCACAGATGGTGCTTTCAAACCCTGGAAAACCAATGTCTGATTACGCACTCAAAAACGAAAACGGTAGGTCTATCAATTTGAGCGACCTAACAAAAGGAAATGCCACTCATGTAACGATTGTTTCTGCTGGAGGGGTACGCTCTAACCCAGCCCACCCTGCGGAAATCAGCGGCTTTATGGAAGTACCTAAGCCAATGCATGCCTCTCGGCTTACTGCACTTACACAAAGCCAACTTACTCCAGCTCTCTATCATTCCATGGTCAATGAGTATGGCTTATTCAATGCTATTCAAACTCTTTCTATCCTCCTTACCCGTCCTGTTCGTCCTTCACTACATCACACTCAAAAGACTGCCAATTTGATTCGTGCCCGTAAGGGAGAATCACTTCTGCCCATGCATCAGTTTATTCCTGATAAGCCTAGTCAGAAGAAAGAGAAGAAGCATGACAACAAGAAAGGCAAGAGAGGCAATACACGCCGCAACCCTACTTCGGGACAGGTCCGAACAGCAGCTCAGAGCCTGGGCCTTGGTAACATCGTTCCAATGGCAGCCCGCTCAATGGGCCGTGCAGGTGCATTAGGACTTACCCTCGACCGCACTACTGATGATATTCGTCGTGAAGTCGACCGCATGCTAGACGATACAGAAGATGAATTTGCTACCAACGAACACGGAGCTCTTCTTTCAGTTGCTAACCGTATGTCGCAAAAGTATGAAAACAACCGCGATATTTTCGAAAACTTCTCTAAGCAGGTGCTAGCCCCTTACCTGATTACTAGTACAGCGAATGTAAACGCATTGAAGTACATTAACGAATACCTCCTCCCGGCCATGAAAGCCATCATTCGTGATGGCGGAGCTAACAAAGACAAGAAACTACGCAAGCTAGACCGTCAATATCGCCATATCGTTGACAAGCTAGCCACCGACCCGCGAGACTTTTACATGGGTAGCGAGTTTGCATTGGTCGCTCACCCTGCTTTCCTATTCCCTCGTGCTGGCCTAGCCCTCATGCCTGTACCAAACAGTACTCGTGATAAGGCATTCAAGGTATTTTCACAAGCAGGTACACCACCTACTTATGATGAAAACTTAGGATTCGTTGCCACCATAGACCCATCTGACCAGGCAGGGGTAGCTTACATTGGCCGAGAAACAATTCAGCGCCTAGGAAGGCAAACCTTTGCCTCCAATCGAATTACTCGTGGTGTTGCTCGTGTAATTGACAACCTGGTCGATGTAATCGAGCGCTATGGTGAAACAGACAGCACTGGCTTCAACATCTTGGTCCAAGATACTCGTAGCATGGCTGCAATGGCAGGCAACCAACTCTATCAGCGAATAAGAGACATGCCTATGTTTTTCTTTGTCGACCTACCTGGTATTCGACCCATTCCAACCAACTGGCCTCAAAATCTCATCCTAGCAATGATGGAAGTGCTTGCTCAAAATCGAGACCGCATTACAGGTCTTGGAGGTGGAGAGTTTAGTGCAACAGAATTCCTCACTCCAAGCGGCATCAACCTTGAGGCGCGAGCTGCATTTGGTAATGATAACGATTTCCCAACCTTTGCTGCATGGCAAGCTGAATTAACTGCACTACAAGCACTACCAGCGGTTGACCTAGCTGCCGGTGGTGCTAACAATGAAAGAGCACTCAAAGCTCTCGAAGCATTACGAAATGCAAGTCGTGAAACAAATTTGCGCTTCCCACAAGATATTGGGGGCAATCAGATAGGGCCTATTCCCGGAATTAACATCGCTGGCTATCCGAATATAGCCGCACTACAAGCTGCCTTCCTAGCAGGCGGAGGTGCCACCCCACTACAACTTTCGATGCTTCGATACCCTGCAGCAGGCCCAATAGGCGTTGCAGGCGCATTGGGGGCACACTACTATCTTCATGACTATCTAGACTTGGTAATCGATGCAAACTTAGCAGATGGTGCAAATGGTCCAATGAGGGGAGCAGGGCCCGGCCAAAACTACACTATCGCAGTTTCAGACCTCATTAACAACTTCGACCCTGCCTACTTGGGTGCTATCGCCCCCCAGCTAATTTCTTCCAGGCCAATTACTGCTCAGGAAACCTCAACAAGCCCGTCTGTCTATCAAATTATGCTAGACGCGGTCGAGCTTTCAATGAGAAAGTACAACTACAACCCATCAAGAGATGACATTT
>Ga0163111_10000322_pt1 | contig 29030 bp, 27 predicted proteins | sample CRUFie1St18metaG_FD_109645 | JGI IMG/M metagenome (GOLD analysis project Ga0163111, IMG submission 109645) | Marine microbial communities from the Costa Rica Dome - CRUD Field 142mm St18 metaG | ecosystem: Environmental > Aquatic > Marine > Oceanic > Photic zone | place: Costa Rica: the Eastern... | reverse complement strand
AGCCACGAACTGCAAACATAATTGCAGAAAGTCCGACGGTTACTCTAAGCGTTGAGAAAGGTATAATTAAGAAAGTTTTTGAAAAAAACCCGAAAGTTTCTGACATGATTTCAGATGTTTTAGCAAAGAGAAAAGTTGATTTGGAAAATGCTAGACTTTCGAGTACTGAAGACGTTTCAAACGTAAGAAATATTGCCGATGATTTAAAAAAGGCTATAATAAAATTTTTGAGTTAAGTTATAGTTACTGAATTATAATAATGATGGGTAGAATTATTATTTGATTAATATCCATCATTCGTTTTTTCGCTTAGAACTCTGTCTCTTTTTCCTAGATATGCTCCCCAGGTTGTCACGCAGAAGGGAACGCAATAGGTTAGGCACACTTTTAAAAGAGGTGGAAATTCACCAATTAAAATTTTATCCCCGTGGTTTATTGTGGTAAGAATTGTTCCGACCACGCAGGCAGTGTAAAAAGCTTTTCTGGGTGTGCCATCTGTAAAAGCTAAATCTAAAAATTTCGTTGAATATTTATCCGTCATTGCGACCTCTAATAATTTTTATCTGGATTTGACAATATTTGACAAACGTGTAGGGAGATAAGTTTTTTAGTTGTGTGGCGGAAGCATCTCTTTAAACCAGGTGCTTATAGCTTTTAATTTTTCTTAGATAGAAGATATATCCAATGCCTCAAAAACATCAATAACTAAATGCTTACCGAGATGAGAATAAGAGATATTTTGCCCCTGATGAATGTCTGAAAAGCTTTCACTGAACAATTAATAATTATTCTTGCAAATCCTTTAAATTATATTTTGAAGTCAAAAAAGCTTATATCAAGCGCTCTATTTCTTTATAAAATCGCCCAATTTCATTTAAATATCACTTTCGATAGCATCAATTTATCAAGTATTAAATTGCAGTTAGTGCGTTGTTTAAACGTTGTATAGGTTCAGGCTTCTCATAGTTTTGGCCATTGAGAAATTGTTCAATTGTTTCGCCTGTTAGATTAATTGCTCTCTCCAAAGTTTCCTGTGCCTCCTGCGTTTTTCTCAATTTAGAGTAGGATGCTGCTGAGTAAAATAAACTGTTTTTTGTCGGTACCTTAAGTTTTTTAAAACTATTTATGGCGTTTTCAAAGTCTTCCATGCAAAAATTGATTATACCTTCATCCTCAAATAAAATATCTGGACAGAATGGATCTAATCGCATTGCGCGCTTGATTTCGTCTAAGGCTTTTTCAGGCTCACTCATATAAATCAATGCTGTCGCATATTTTGCTGCTATGTAAGCATCACTTGGGCAAAGGTCCTTGGCTTTTTCATGATGATATCTAGCTGATTGAAAGTCTTTTCTAATCATTTTTATTGAGCCCATTATTCTGTGAGCTTCAGCTTCATCTGGATCTAACTCAAGTGCACGAGTCACAGATTTAGTGCATTCCTCAACCCAATTCCCACCGGCTACCTCCTTATCCCATGATTGATAGTTAGCTAAGGAACATGCTCTCCAAGCGTGGGCTCTTGCATAATTTGGATCTAATTCTGTAGCTTGTTTAAAAAAGTCATAAGCTTTTTCGGCATTTTCTTTTGTTGCCCCAGATTTTCGATGATGATCTAAACCTTGTAAAACAAGATCATATGCAGCTAAATTTTCAGGTCGTGAATTTGAAAGTTGTTGAATATGATCTGCTTCGACTCGGCCTACGATAGTGGAAATAATAGTGGCAATTAGCTCATCTTGAATGTCAAAGATTTCATCAATTGTTGTATCATAATTACTTGACCATACAGTACTTTCTTTTTCTGCTGATATTAAGCTGGCACTTATCCGCATTTTAGGTCCAAGTTTTCTGACGCTTCCTTCAAGGATGTATCTTACACCTAGTTCTTTCCCAATTTCCTTTGGCTTTTTATTTTTTTCACGATAGGCGAAACTAGCGCTACCAGATACTACAAGTAACTTTCTGAATTGGGAAAGAGATGAAATTAAGTCCTCGGAGAAACCTTCACAAAAATATGCTTGTTCTTCGTCATTACTTAAGCTTTTGAACATCATTACTGCTAAAGACCCTGCCTCTGCCTTGTCAATTGCGATCTGTGGTGCTTCTGTTGGTTGATGATATCTACCTGCTCCTTTGAATTGCACAATATTATAGGCTTCCACAGGATTTTGGATATTCTTTAACTCTAATTTGCCCACTGGCTCAAAAGAAGCCTTTACTTTTTGACTGACCATGTCGAGTACTGTCTTGGATATACATATTCCCTCAGGCTCTGCTTTGGCTTCCAACCTTGCTGCGATATTAATGGCGTCTCCAAAAAGATTATCGCCAGATATCATGACATCTCCCAAGTTTAGGCCAATTCTAAATTGCATTTTTTGATTTTCTGGTAGCGCGTCATTAATCGTCTGCATTTTATCTTGAATTTTAATTGAGGCTTCCGTTGCTTTAACGGGACTATCAAATTCTGCTATTACACTATCGCCTGCAGAGCCAAACATTCGCCCATTGTGTTCAGATATGATACTATCAATTATTTCACGGCGCTGTTTGAGAACAGCCAGAGTTATGTCTTCATCAATTGACATTAGTTTACTAAAGCCAACTACATCCAATGCAAAAATTGTACTTAATTTTCGTTCCATATTACTACCCCAAAATAATTTAACTTGTTTAGATTAATTGCTAGCATATCTTGTTAAATTAGCAGAATGATTTCATTAGTTTATTCACAATTTGATATTTTGCAAATGGAGATTGGTGATAAACGAGATCAAAATGCTAATTTGGACGAAATTTAGGGAAATTATGACGCATTTTATTACCTTTTATTACAAACCATTTGTTAGTAGTGTGTTGTGATAATATAAATGTTGTGTTGCTTCAGCGAAATTTTAGACGAATATAATTAAATGCAAAATTACTCCTTTTTTTCGTTAGCCAAAAATGCCCTAACTGGTCATAAAAATTGGCAAAAAGCTTGGCGTAGTCCGCCTCTTAAAGAAGAATATGATGTTATCATAATTGGGGCAGGTGGGCATGGATTGGCTACAGCATATTACTTAGCAAAAGAATATGGCGTCACAAATGTTGCAGTTTTGGAACGAGGGTGGTTAGGAGGAGGCAATGTTGCTCGGAATACTGTAACTGTTCGCTCTAATTATCTAAGAGATCAATCAATTCCTTTCTACGTAAAATCTGTAAGTCTTTATGAGGGTTTAACCAAAGATTTAAATTTTAATATGATGCATTCAAAACGTACTATGGTCGATGTGATACATAATTATCCTAAAATGCGGGATTTAAGAAGACGTCAATTGACTATGGATATATATGACTCGACTTACGAGCAAATTACTGTGGCACAAGTGCGTAAACTAATTCCAGCTTTAACAGGTGGTGGTCCTGATTCTAGACTTCCAATTATTGGCGGCATGGTTCACAAGGATGCGGGGGTTAATAGGCACGATGCTGTAGCTTGGGGTTATGCTAGAGCTGCAGATTCTCTTGGAGTGGAGATGCATCAAAAAACAGGCGTTACTTCCTTGCTCCGCGACAGCAGTGGAAATATAAGTGGCGTTGAAACTGTGAAAGGTCGAGTAAAAGCGAAGAAGGTAGTGGTCGCTGTTTCTGGACATACTACGACCCTTACCGAAACAGCTGGATTAAATTTACCACTTAGAACTATGAACTTAACTGCATTTGTGTCGGAGCCAATAAAACCTATCGTTGACGTGATAGTAAATTGTTCAGATTTAGGCTTCTATTTTAGTCAATCCGATAAGGGAGAATTAGTTATTGGTGGTGCTCCTGACTCAGCTCAAAGTTTTAGGCGAGATATCAAGCAACATGTGTTTGAGGATACTGTCGGGGCAATGCTCGAATTATTCCCATCTTTCAAGAAACTAAAGCTGTTAAGGCAATGGGGTGGTCATTTAGACATTACACCAGATGCATCACCTATCATGGATGAAACCAGTGTGTCTGGATTGTATGTCACAGCCGGTTGGTGGGGTGGTTATAAAGCCATACCTGCCGGAGGCCTAACAATGGCTCATCATGTTGCAAAGAACACTCCCCATCCCTTAATGGAAGCTTTTACATGTGATCGATTCAGGAATTTAGATTATATTTTGGAAACTGGCACAACTACTGCTCGATAAAAGGTGTAAAGATGTTATTGATAAATTGCCCATTTTGCAATCAACGTAATGAAACAGAGTTTGTTTATGGGGGCCCCGTTGGACTAGAAAGGCCCGATCCAAATTCTGTGTCAGATCAAGAATGGGTTGATTATTTAACATTGGTGCCCAATCCAACGGGTCCTGTTTACGAAAGGTGGTGGCATGCCCGTGGATGTGGGGAATGGTTTATCATTTGTCGGGATACGGTCACTCACGATATTGTGGAGAAACCCGATGGATAATAATAGGCGTTTACAATCTGGAGGTAGAATTGACCGTTCAAAGCGTTTAAAATTTGAATTTAATGGGCGCAACTATTATGGTTATTCGGGTGATACATTAGCATCAGCTTTGCTGGCAAATGGTATCAAAGTAGTAGCAAGAAGTTTTAAATATCATAGGCCACGTGGTGTTATTGGGTCTGGAGTAGAGGATCCAGCTTCTTTAGTTGAATTACTAGATGATAATGCATCAGGAAATAACTTATCAACTTCAATTATTTTAAAAGATGGATTAAAAGCCAAATCAATTAACTGCTGGCCCACTGTAGACTTTGATCTTGGTTCCATAATTCAATTTTTTCATAAACTTGTTCCAGCAGGATTTTACTACAAAACTTTTAAGTGGCCAAATTGGCATTTATTTGAGCCTTCTATTAGAAAAGCTGCTGGCTTAGCCAGTGCTCCCAAAGAACCTCCAAAAAAAGGACACTTTGAGTCACGAAATGCATATACAGATATCTTGGTTATAGGTGCTGGTCCAGCAGGGTTAGCGGCAGCATTAATGTTTGGAAAAGCTGGTTTAAAAGTTTTTTTGGTTGACCAAAATTCAGAGCCAGGGGGAAACTTATTAAATTCTAATGCTGAAGTTAACTCAAAATCTGGAATGATTTGGGTAGATGAAGTTGTCCGGGAAATTGAAGAGATGAGTAATATTACTCATATGCAGAATAGTACTGCATGGGCTTACAGAGAGCACAATCTGGTTATTGTGAACGAGCGAGAGGTGGAAAATCCTTCAATTTTAGAGCGAAGTTGGCGAGTTCGCGCTAAAAAAGTTATCATTGCAACAGGTGCTATTGAGCGTTCGCTAGTGTTTGCAAATAATGATCGACCAGGTGTTATGTTAGCTTCTGCAGTTCAAGCTTTTGTAAATCGATATGCATTAAAATTGGGTGATAATTTAGTTCTCTTCACAAATAATGATAGTGTCTATGCTTATATTGATGATTTATTGGGAGTGGGAATTAATATATTGGCAGTGATTGACTCACGTAAAGCTGTTCCTCAATCATGTTTAAATGCAACAAAAAATTTAAGAGTAATTGCTAATTCTGTGATTAAAAATGTAAAAGGTTACAAAGGGGTTGAGTCAGTAACTGTCCAGTCAATCAATACTGGGGATTTGGAAATTATCAAGTGTGATTTGGTTGCGCATTCAGGAGGGTGGAACCCGGCGGTTCACTTGCACTCACAGTCGCGAGGATCGTTAAGATTTGATTCAAAAATTTCAGCTTTTGTTCCAGATAAAATTGTTCAAGATTTAGTAAACATTGGATCTTGTAATGGTACATTCGCGTTAAAAGATATCTTTGATGAAGTTAAGAACTCGGTATCTAATATCTCCACTGAGCTCAAGGCTATTGCCGATGAAACTATTTTTGAAGCTGATAGACAAAACTATTCGATAGAACCCTTATGGAGTACAGACTTATCAGATGGAAAAGAGAAAGCATTTTTTGATATTCAAAACGATGTAACTTTTGATGATGTTAGATTAGCATTATTGGAAGGATATTCTAGTGTTGAGCATGTTAAACGATACACAACAGGTGGGATGGGTTTTGATCAAGGTAAAACGGGTAACATCAATATAATAGGCACTATTGCTGATCAGCAGGGTGTTGCCATGGATGATGTTGGAACTACTACTTTTAGATCCCCATTTACACCAGTATCATTTGGATCAATCAATGGTGTTAGAGAGAAATCTGTTGTTTTACCTTTTAGGCATACTCCAATAACGAAATGGAATCTTGAAAAGGGTGCTTTCATGTATGAAGCAGGTGCTAGATGGCGCCGCCCTGGTTATTTTCCTAAGAATAATGAAGGTTTTCAAGAAGCAGTTAATCGTGAGTGTGAAGTAGTCAGAAATGGTGTCGGGGTCTATGATGGTTCTCCACTGGGGAAGTTTGAGCTGAAGGGCAAGGATGTTGGGATTTTTCTTGATTTGATATATACGAATATAATGTCTTCTTTAGAGCCAGGGTTTGGCAAATATGGGTTAATGTTAACTGATGATGGACTGATTTTTGATGATGGTGTTGCCTTCAGAATCGATGATAGTCGTTGGTTTATTTCGACTTCTTCCGGCCATTCTGATGCTGTAAATCAACACATGAAAAAGGTGTTAACTTTTGATCGTCCGGATTTGGATGTAAAGATCACCAATACTACTAACCAGTGGAATAATGCTACAATTTGTGGACCATTAGCACGAACGCTTCTAACGAAACTGTCAACAGATATTGATGTTGATAATGAATCTTTCCCATTCATGACTTTTAGAGAAGGTATGGTTGCTGGTATTCCTGCAAGAGTTATTAGAGTCAGCTTCACCGGAGAGTTGTCTTTTGAAATTAATGTGGCGCCACGACATTTGCTTAGCTTGTGGAAAAAGATAATGGAGGCTGGTGAAGAATTCGGGATTTTACCAGTTGGGTCAGAGGCTAGTCATGTCTTACGGGTTGAAAAGGGTTTTTTATCTCTAGGTCATGAGGTTGATGGTACAGTGGATGCTTATGATTTGGGCATGAGCTGGATCATGTCAAAGAAGAAAAGTGATTTTATTGGAAAGCGGTCTGTTAATTTGCGACGAAGTCAGGATAAGGTTAGGCGCGAATTGGTTGGTTTGTTGCCGCATGATCCAAATGAAGCTATACCTGAGGGTGCGCCGATCACCCCTATGGGAAACAAAATACAAACAGAGGGTTATACAACGGCGTGTGTTTGGAGTGTTGTAAATAAGAGATGGGTTGGATTAGCATTAATTGAGGATGGACATTCTCGCCATGGAGAAGATGCCCACATAAGATTAAAAAATAAAATTATTCCAGCTAAGATAACAGATCCCATTTTTCATGATCCTAATGGCAATTTATTGAGGTCGTAAATGGGGTATGATATAAAAATTGAGAAAAAAATACTTCATGCGTTATTCGATATTAAAGGATCAATTAAGGATGTTAATTCTTATTTAGAGGACCAAATTGGGTCATTTCCAATAGAGCCGAACTCATTTATTAAACATAAAAACTTGAAAATATTATATATCGGTAGCGAGCACTGGATTATTCAAGCGCCCATTGAGGAAGAAGAGAGTCTACTTCGCTTATTGGCCCCTAACAATTGCCCTTCTTCATTAAGTATCGTTCTAATTTCAGATACTTTAACTTTTTTCAAGATTAACGGCGCTAATGCAGATGATATAATGTCTATTGCTTCACCTTTAAATTTCAACATGGATGTATTTGCCCAGAACAGTGTAACTTTTAGTGAGTTTTTTGGATTGAAAGCACTAATTATGCGCGAAGGTGACGGGTACCTATTTGGTATTGATCAAAGCTTTGGCGACATGATTTGTGACTATATTGATCTAACATTAGCTACATAAGGTTTAAAAGTATCAATTTAAGAAGTTTATTTATTGATATTTATTTGCAACTAAAGCTAACATTTCACCTCTTTTTACCAAACCTCTATTAGAGTGGGCTAAAATCTTGCCACTATGAGAGAATTGCAGTTCAATCGATGGTCTCTCAGGTTCTGATATGTAATGAAACCAACCAGCGCTTTGTCCTTTTGAAACGATTTCTCCTGCTTTAATCAGTCTATCAAATATGCCATCTCCGGGAGCATGTAATGTTGCTTTAGGATTAGAAATCTCAATAATTTCAAATTCTGATTTTTTTAAATTTTGTTTACTCTTAAAAATATCTAAATGATTTAAAATGTTTAAGATACCAAGTTCCGCTAAGTTAGTCATATTTGGATTAACACCGCCGCCACCCCCCAGTTCAGCGGCGATCATCGGAATTCCAGCTCTTTCTGCAGCTGAATTCAATGACCTATTGTCATTATTTTGTCCTAGAATCCATATTGTTGGTGCCCCAAAAACTTTTGCTAAAATCATGTTTTTATTAAATAATGTGGTATTTTTAGATTTTGTTGCCAGAGAGCAAGGTGTAAATATTGAAGCTTTACCACCAGAGTGCAAGTCAATAATAACATCAAAATTTGATATAAGTTTGGTTTCTAAATAGTGTGCTAACATTTCTGTAGGCGATCCGTCTGGGTCACCAGGAAAAGCTCTATTCATGTTTTTATTATCTAAAGGATTAGTACGGCTTGAGTTCATTACTGCAGAGAAGCTTAAGCATGGAATTAATAAGATTTGGCCAGTTATTTCGTTCGAAAGAACTTTTTGAGAAACCCGCATTATAGCAGCCGGCCCTTCAAATTCATCTCCATGGTTTCCACCAATTATTAGAATTTTTTTACCTTTTCCATTTCTAATATTAATAATCGGGATAGCGTGGTAACCTAGTGGAACAGAATTGTCTGACCATGGTATAACAAGGTCGCCAATTTGGAAGCCATTTTTCTCTAAATCAATATTTGATTTTATTCTAGATTGATTATTGGGCATTTTAATGGTCCTTATAGCTTATACATTATTTTAGTCTATTTTTAGTATGATTGTTAAATGTTGCAAAAGAAATTTGAAAATAGCTTATTGGCGTGTTTAAGAATTAACATGTCGAGTTTTATACCCTTATTTCAATAATAAATATACATATAATATTCTAAATAAGTTTTAATTTCTAATTTTACTAATTTTGAGGGGGACTGAGATGGATACTTTTAACAATTTCAAAATCAAGCCGATTTCCGGTGCAATGGGGGCAGAGGTTTTTGGTATAGATCTGTCAAAAGATCTTTCGTCAGATGCTTGGAATGAAATACAAGACGCATTTCATCAATATTTAGTTTTGATTTTCAGAGACCAAAATTTGACTGATCAGCAACAATTTGATTTTTCTCAGCGATTTGGAAAAATTATCCCACATCCATATGTGAAAGGATTACCAGAAATACCTGAGATCTTCAAAATCATAAGGGAACCTGGAGAATCATTTAGTTGGGATGGATTTTATCATTCTGATTTGATGTTTTTGAAAAAACCGCCTCTTGGGGCAACATTGTACGCTAAAGAATGTCCACCTTTTGGAGCCGATACTGCATTCACAAACATGTATTTGGCTTACGAAACATTGTCAGATGGGATGAAAGCTTTATTGGATGGTTTAGAGGCTGAGAACGAGTCTGGAAATCCACAAAAGTATAGTAGCAAGTATCAATCTATGGAAGAGCTGGGAAAGAAAGGCGCTATGGGAGCTGTTCATCCAATGGTGCGGGTTCATCCGGTAACAGGACGCAAGGCTTTATTTAGTACTTTAGCATTTACAAAGAGAATTAAAGGGATGACTGATAATGAAAGCGCCCCGATTCTAAATTATTTGTATGAGCATTCTATACAGGCACATTTAGGATGTCGTTTGGAGTGGAAGAAAGGTTCGTTAGCACTTTGGGACAATAGGGTTTGCCTCCATCATGCGGTTGCTGATTATTTTGGAGAAGTAGCAAAGCATCGAAGGGTTATGCAGAGAGCTACAATTGAGGGTGAGCAACCGATCTCTATTAAATCTTACAATGAAATGGCTTCTAGCTAATTCATCGCATTGAAATTTTGAGCAAATTGTTCTTGCCTTTCATCAAAAGCTATGTTCACTTTATTATGTATAGACATATTGCTGTATAAACATGTTGGGGGCTTAGTATATATTTTTTAATTGTTAAAGTAGTGCTGCATATAAAATATAAGTTTAAAAATGGGATCCGAAAATGACGTCAACTGAAAGTCCAATAATAAAGTTCCAAAACGTAGATAAATTTTACGGTAACTTTCAGGCATTGAGCGATATAACTATAGAAGTAAAACCCAGTGAAAGAATGGTTATTTGCGGTCCGTCAGGTTCAGGAAAGTCAACTCTAATTCGTTGTATAAATGGCCTAGAAAGTCATAGTATGGGTAAGCTTACAGTTGATGGTATAGAAGTTTACGAAGGGTCAAAAGAGATTATTTCATTGCGACAAAATGTTGGCATGGTTTTTCAGCAGTTTAATCTTTTTCCACATTTAACAGTATTGGAAAATCTTACAATTGGTCCAATAAAGGTTAGAAAGATTCCAAAGATAGAAGCCGAGACGATGGCAAGAAAGTATCTAGACCGCGTGCACATACCTGAGCAAGCCGAAAAATATCCAGCTGAGCTATCAGGAGGTCAACAGCAGCGAGTAGCAATAGCGCGCTCACTTTGTATGGAAAGTCGTATAATGTTGTTTGATGAGCCTACCTCTGCATTAGATCCTGAGATGATTAATGAAGTTTTAGATGTAATGGTGGAGCTAGCAGATACCGGTATGACGATGGTCTGCGTTACCCATGAAATGGGATTTGCTAGAAAAGTAGCAGACACTATGGTTTTTATGGATGAAGGAAAAATTATTGAAGTTGCACCACCAGATAAGTTTTTTTCTAATCCAGAAAGTCAACGCTGTCGTGAATTTTTAGAGCAAATTTTGGAGCACTAGAGATGGCTGGCATGCAAATTGAGAGTTTCAAAGGAGTTCCCGTAAAAAGTAAACCAGCAATTAATTTATTTTTGGCATCTAAGCCCGTATCTATTGCCATATATTTATTTGTGGTTTGTGTTATTATTTATTCTGCATATACGGGCGCGCAATCAATGGGATATAATTGGCAATGGTATCAATTGCCAAAGTATCTTTACGTCTTTACTGATGATGGCTTCCAATTGGGAGAGTTAATTGTTGGTCTCGGTTATACGATAAATATTTCTTTCGTTTCATTTGTTTTGGCCTTTTTTTTGGGGTTAATTGTTGCATTGTTGCGTTTATCCGGATTGGTAATTGGGAGCGCAGTTGCCATAGCATTTTTAGAGTTTGTGAGAAATATTCCGTTATTGGTATTGGTATATTTGTTCTATTATGTCCTAGGTCCAATATTTAAATTTGATAGGTATACAGCAAGTATATTAGTACTAGCTGTTTATCATTCAGCACTGATTTCTGAAATTTTTAGAGCAGGTATAAATGCTGTTGCTAAAGGTCAGTGGGAGGGAGCAAAGTCTATTGGAATGACAACTAGTCAAACTTATAGGTATATTATCTTACCTCAATCAATCAAATTTATGTTACCTCCTATGACTGGTGAGGTAGTACATATGGTTAAAAGCTCTGCTATTGTTAGTGTAATCGCTGTCGCTGAGCTTACCACTATCGGTCAGAATATCATTTCTGACACATACTTAAGTTTTGAAATTTGGTTCACTATTGCGGCGTTATATTTCGTTGTTACAGTGATCCTTTCTGTCGGTGTGTCTTACATAGAAAGAAGATACGCCGTGATTACCTAGTTGGTCTTTAATGACTGTTTATAAACTTTAAAAAAGGGAGAAAAAAATGAAAATTACTAGGAGAATGATGGGTTTAACCTTGGCCGCTGTTACAGCATTAGGTTTGTCTCAACCCACATTTGCTGCATCAACTAGCCAAACACTTGGTGCTGAAAGTGTGATTGAGACCATCAAAAAACGTGGTGTTATAAAGATTGGACTTGATTTTTTCGTTCCATGGTCAATGAGAGATAAGAATGGAGAAATAATCGGCTTTGAACCTGATGTGGGTCGAAAGCTCGCAGCAGATATGGGAGTTGAGGTTGAATTTGTTCCTACAAAATGGGCAGGAATTATTCCAGCCTTGGTAGCGGGCAAAATGGATGTGATAATCAGTGGGATGACCGTAACACCTGCTCGAAATTTAACGATAAATTTTTCTGAGCCTTACGCATTTTCAGGTTTAACTATTCTAGCAAATACAGCAATGACAGAAGGAATGTCACTGGAAGACTACAACAGTGAAGATATAACTTTTTCTTGTCGTAGAGGGTCTACACCTTGTACTTATATTGCCACTAAATTTCCAAAAGCAAAATTGCTCAAGTTTGAAGATGAAGGTGTGAATGTTCAAGAGGTATTGAACGGAAATGCTCATGCTACCATGGCTTCAGAGCCAGGACCATCAAATGATGCTCGTAGGCATCCAGAAACATTGAGTGTGCCATTTGATCAAGCATTTGATGCCGGTGGAGAAGGCTTTGGTATGCGTAAATCAGATCCTGATGCTCTGGCATATTTTAACAGTTGGATCCGAAGACATCATAACAATGGTTGGCTTAAATCAACACATGATTATTGGTTCAGAGGAAATGACTGGGCTGATCAAGTTGATCAATAATTGTTAATTTGTAGGGGGAGAAATCCCCCTACGTTTAAAAAGAGAAATTAAGTGCAAAGATTTTTTTCTAGATTTCATTGGTTGGATTTTGTCATTTTAGCGATTGTGGTCGGTTTTTTTGCCTATGTGTTTATGCAGATGGGTGGAAACCTAAAATATCACTGGCGTTGGGAGAAGATCCCCAATTATATATTAAGATATCATACTGGGAAAGAAGAGTGGGTAAGTAATCTTTTACTAATTGGTTTGTTCAATACAATCAGAATTTGTTTGATAGCCAGCGTGTTAGCAATCTTTCTGGGTGTTATTCTTGGAATCGCTCGTTGTTCAAAGAATTTGTCTATAAGTATGTTAGCAAGAACTTATCTGGAAATTTTACGAAATATTCCGCCATTAGTGGTTGTTTTTATCTTTTATTTCTTCTTAGCAGAGCAGTTTATTCAGGCGTTAAACATCGAGGCTTGGTCTTATAAAATAGCAAAAAGCGAAAATAGCCAATTCTGGGAGTTTATCTTTGGTGATATGCGTAGATTTCCTTCACTGATATCAGGTATTATTGTTTTAGCACTTTTCGAAAGTGCATTTGTTGGAGAAATTGTTCGTGCAGGTATTGAATCCGTTGATCGGGGACAGCGCGAAGCAGCGAGATCTATAGGGATGGGCAGTTTTCAAGAGTTAAGGTATATTGTTTTACCACAAGCCATGAAGAAAATAATGCCACCAATGGCTAATCAATTTATTACACTCATCAAAGACAGTTCAATAATTTCATTGATATCAGTTCAAGAGCTCACTTACAAAACACAGGCATTAGTATCTTCGACACGAATGGTATTTGAAGCTTGGTTAACTTGTGCAGCATTTTATTTTATTATTTGTTATGGTTTATCGGTCTTGTTTAGACGGCTCGAGGGTAATAAAGAGAACTGAAAATCATTTTGTTTAAGTATTATCAGGTGAGAAATGTATTTACGTAATTGTTGGTATGTCGCTGGTTGGAGTAAAGATTACAATAGATCTTTAAAAGCCGAAAGATATCTAGGTGAAAATATTGTAATCTTTAGAAAGAAAGATGGTTCTCCGGCTGCTCTAGAAAATGCTTGCCCCCACAGAAAAGTTCCATTGTCTAAAGGTACTTTAACAGATGACGACATTGTTTGTGCTTATCACGGGTTAAGATTCAATTCCAAAGGGGAGTGTACAGACTCTCCCACACAAAGGGGTATGACACCGAGGCGAGCAGTAGTAAAATCCTACCCAATTGTGGATAAATACAAACTACTTTGGATATGGATGGGAAATCCTGAACTTGCAAATCCGGAACTGATATTTCCAATTGAGAACTATGACGATCCATCTTGGGGGTGTACTGACGGTGGGGTATTAGATATAAAATGTAATTATTTATGGGTTTGTGATAATTTACTTGATCCAAGTCATGTAGCTTGGGTTCATGTGACTTCTTTCGCTGGTGCTGGCACCGATGATGAGCCTCTAGAGATTGAAAAAACTGATAGGGGTGTTGTGGTGTCCCGTTGGATAAATGGAAATCCTCCATCTCCATATTACGCTGATTTGGTGAAATTTGATGGCAATTGTGACCGTTTACAACATTATGAGATGTGTGTTCCTGCCATTGCGCTAAATAAATCCATCTATACCCCAGAGGGCACAGGTGGTCCTGGAAAAGCTTATATGGAAAAAACATATATTAATATTTCTTATAATTTTATGACACCAATAGATGAAGACAATACAAGATATTTTTGGTTTCAACACCGTAATACTGATCCTGATGATAAGGATATATCGGATAAAATGAATGCTGGTGCAATAATGGCATTTGAGGAAGATCGAGCAGTTTTAGAAGATGTTCATATTGGAATGAAAAATCCTGCCACCCCAAACATTGATTTGGGTTTAGATTTGGGTGCTAAGCAATTTAGATTAATGTTAAATCGTAAGATCTCAGAAGAGCAGGATCAACTATAGAGATATTACCATGAGCAAAATAGATGTTGTGGATCTTACCTCAGGATCTATTTTTTCTCATTTGGGACGATTAGCGATACCGGCTGCTTTAGGAATGCTGTTCCATACACTATATAATATAGTTGATGTGTTTTTTGCAGGAATGATCTCAACCAATGCACAAGCTGGTTTGTCTTTAGGTTACTTAAGTTTTTTTTTTATAGCAGCATTTGGTTTTGGAATAAATGCAGCAATGGCTGGGTTACTTGGTAACTCAATTGGAAAAAAAGATGATAATTTTGGTAATATTGTTTTAAATGGTCTAGTATTTACACTTCTAATCTCTTTAATATTGATTGCTTTTGGATGGCTTGCTGGAGTCAAAATAGTTAGTATCGTATCTGATCCAGGTTTATATAGGGATCTGGGCATCAGATATTATTTCTGGCTATTAGTATCTCTTCCAGGCTTCTTAATAGCTTATGCTTGTAATGGAATACTTCAAGCTCAAGGTAATACAGTTTCTATGCAAAGGGCTATGGTTTTAGCATTTTTTCTGAACCTAATTTTAAATCCTTTACTTATATTTGGTGTGCCAAATTTTTGGAGTGGTTTGGGATTTGATGGATTGGCTTTATCTACTGTTATAAGCAACTATTTTGTCATGTTTTACATGCTTTTTAGTATTTCATTCAGAAGGGTATTTCCTATAATTTCTAGGGTGAATTTTAATAGGAAAATTTTCTGGAAGTTTTTTGAACAAATGCTACCACCTACAATGTCTTTTCAGATGATAATTATTGGCGTGCTTATAATGCAATTTGCTTTAAAAGACTTTGGAGCCGAGGCAATCGCCGGTTATAGTATTGCTGTCAGGATTGAACAACTGATACTTTTACCAATATTGGGGGTCACTCATGCGTTACTGCCTTTGGTTGCTCAAAATTTCGGAGCTGGCAAATTTAATCGGGTGCGAGAGGCATTTTTTTTATGTGTGAGCGTTGGGATGCTTGTAATGTTGCTCGCTTACCCATTTATTTGGTATTTGAGCTATTATGCGATGGCCCTTTTTACTGAGAGTGAAATGGTTTTAAATGTTGGTATAAGCTACTTGAGAGTTGATGGCTTAGTATTGTCTGTTTATGCGATTTTATTTTCAATTAATTCTCTTTTACAAGGAATCAAAAGGCCTTTTGGTATATTTTGGATTGGCATTTTTAGACAAGGTATTGCTGCAGCATTTTTCATATGGTTTTTTATATCATATCTGCACTTCGATTTTTGGGGTGTTTGGTATGGAGCAGTGGCGAGCGTTATCACGGGTTGCTTGTTATCAATTATTGTCGCGTATAAGGTCTTTCAGTCAGAGGTTAGAATAATGAAGTATATAAGACAAAATTCATAAATAAATTTGTATTGCGCCATCTCGAATTCTTGATTTTATCATTTTAAGCTTTACCCTTGCTGGCACGGCTTTTGCTTCACCTGTTCGAACGTCAAATAATCCTTGATGTAATGGGCATTCTATATACGTACCATCAAAATAGCCATCACACAGATTTGCTGCGCCATGGGTGCATCGAGATAAACTGACAAATATTCCGTCTTTTGCATCATATACTGCTAAATCCCTTGTTTTGAATTTAACATTGGTAACATCATCCTTTTCAATTTTATCAAGTTCTATTAAATTATGCCAAGTTTTATCTCTCATTGAACTTAGGTATTGTCACTTCGTGGCTTTAATCCAATTAACTGCGATATGATATCTATATGCGCACCTAAATAGCCACGATTTTCCACATAGATATAACCAGTAAGTTTCTTGTGAAGTTCCGGAAGTGCATGAAATGGTATGGATGAAGCGTAATGATGTTCAGCGTGATAGTTCATATTCCAACTTAAGAACTTCATTGGGAATGAAACTAAACTGCTTCTAGTATTTTCTTTTAAATCATTAGTATTTGGCCTTCCGACATGTTCGGTTAATCTTATGGCCCGCATAACCGGTTCGCCCAATATTACCGGTATCCACCAATACCAAAGTAAAACCCACGAGTTCAACAAAAAAGAGCCTGTGATTAACGCAATATACAAGATCATCATGATTCTGGCTTCCCAAAAAATTGTATTCTGTTCCGGTTTAGGGATAAACTTTTTTTCGTCTTCGCTTAATTTGCCTAAAATATGACGAAAGATTTCGACAAACTTGTTTTTCCAATAGGGGAACGCGGAAATGTACCAGAGGTACTTATAAACTGAAATAGGTAGTTCAATTAACTCAGGATCTTTTCCTTTGAGCTGAGTGTAGGTATGATGATCGCAATGCTCATATCGAAAGTGTTGATTTGGCAGCATTATCGAAAAACCACACAAATAGCCAAACAAATCATTTAATTTTCTAGTCTTAAAGGCCGTATAGTGACAGCATTCATGTTGTAATGAAAAGTGATGAACTATTACTATTCCTTGTATGAACATGGCAGGTATGAATAGAAATGTCTCTGATAACATAAAAATAAGAGAGCTTGTTAAAGTCAACAAGACAATCCAAAAAAACAATCTTATGAATGCTGGTTTGTTAGACCGAGACATTAGAGATTTGAGCTCTTTTCTAGTGATTACGCCTTCTTCCATAGCTTGAGTGATCGGAGTTTTTACTTCGTATGTCATAACATTTCCAAATTACAATTTAGATTATCGGATTTTATTTTATTATATTGCTAAAAACAATCAAGTGAACATGCAATATTTCAACAAATAATACTATTTTAATAATACGCTTTCAGGGTGCTCGTCGTGTCTCTGAGGGTGTAAAACCAAATTCTTTTTTATAGTATTTTGAAAAAATTTGTCTGCTGGCAAAACCACTTATTATTGAGATTTCAAATATTGGCAAAGAAGTTTGCTCAATTAATTGACGAGCGTGCAAAAGTCGTCGAGCAATGTAATATTTTTTTGGAGATTTTTTGAAATGTCTTGCAAATAACCTTTCAATTTGTCTCAATGATAAACCTGCTCTCTTAGAAATTGAAATTAAGGTCAGTGGATCTTCAAGATTTCTCTCCATTAAAGAGATTACTTTTTGGAGACTTTTTGGAACATCTCGTAATCTTTGGGCATTACTTTTTGGCTGCTCAAGATCACCTTTTCTTGTAAACGTGATCATCAAATGATCACAAACTCTGTCAGCATGTTCTTCAGAATATTCCTCCTTTATAAAGTTTATTGTCATATCTAATGCAGCTGCCTCACCTGGACTGCTAGTAATATGTTTAGATGAAACAAATAAAGCATCATGAGTTAAGATGTCTTGATTTCGTTCTTTAAAGGCAGCTAAAGTTGTCCAATGGACTGTGCCACTTCCTTTGGATAGAATGCCAGAATCTGCCATCTTCCAACCGGCTGCACCAACGCCAAATGTTGGAATTTTTTGATTGTTACAAAGACGTAAAATTTTCTTTAACAAATGTTGAACATTGAAGGGTGTTTTTAATCCACAGCACAGAAATAATACTGAAGAATTAGCCTTTTTTTTAATATCTTTTAAAGTATCTTGTAAGTTATTTTGACAATAAACCCCAACTCCAGACTCAGAGGTCACGAGCTGTTCATCAATTGCGACCAATTCATACTTTATCATCAAATCTGGATATAGTTTATTTAGGGTATGCAAGGGTTCCAAGATTGACCCTAATGATAGATAAGAAAACCCTGGTACAAGAATAATTTTAATATTTCGACGCATATTATACCTTTTTACAACTCTGCAACTTTGGTTGGGCGAATACTAGCAATAAGATGGCGTTATTTATACCCCATTTTCAGTATATTTTTGTGTATGCTTATGTTAGGGTATTAAAAGTTTGACTTAGAATTATGAATTTTTGGATCTAGAAAGGCAACAAACATCCGTTTTATGATGGTGTAAAAGAAAATTTTAGAGGTTTTGTGAAATGTTAAGTTTATCTGATTTGCCTGAAATTGATTTTTATTCGAAAGAGTATTTAACAAAGCCCTTGGAGACATTAGCAAAATTATCAAAAAAAATTAAGATAGGTAAGAGTAAAAGAGGGATTGAGATTCTGGATTATGATCTTTGTAGGGATTCTATTCTAGACAGGAGATTTGGCACTGGGCATCCAAAATTAATGAAAGTTTTGGGATTAAAAGAAGGGCCAGCATTAAGTTACAAGAAAAATTCTATTTCGTTTCATGATCGAGGTGAAACTAGGAGAAGATTACGAATTCCACTCACTAAGTTAATGGGACCAAAAGGCTCTGAAAGATTTAGAGACGATATAAAGATTGTAGTTGAGAAGACTTTTAGTGAAATTTCAAATAATACAGACGTTGATCTTATAAAAGTGCTTTGTGACAAAATTCCATCTAGAGTGTATTGTTATTGGATTAATTCGCCACAAGAAGATGCTGATTTTGTTTCTCGTACATCACATATTGTTCAACAAGTTCATACAAGAGATCCAAAAACTGCAAAAGAGGTATCAATTGGATTTGAGAAATTATTAAACTACGTAGATGAGCGGATAGCTATAAGTCGAAAAAAATTGGGTGATGATTTACTTTCAGATTTAATAAGAGCGACAGATGATGGAGCGCTTAGTGATGACGAGCTGAGAAACTGGGTAGTTAAAATGGCGGAAGCAAATACTGATAATTCTTCGCATCAAATCGCTATTGCAATTATTGAATTAGCTTCAAGGCCAGAAATTTGGAAATTATTAGGAAATAATCCAAATTTGGTTCCGCAGGCTTTAAGGGAAGTTATGCGATATCATCCACGTTCTTTATCTACATCAAGGGAAACACTTGAAGATTTAGAGCTTGAAGGTTTCTTTATTCCCAAAGGAGAGGCTATTTTCCCCAATATTGGTGCAGCACACTGGAACCCAAATTATTTTCCAAATCCTGATATTTTTGATATTTATCGCCCTGAAAAACCAGCTCATCTAAATTTTGGTGGTGGAATTTTTTCATGTATTGGTAGGTTTGCTGTTACAATTGAAATTGAGGAAGTGATAACTTTTATGACTAGAGAGTTCCCAAACTTTGAAATAAAGAAATCATCTTTTAGCCATTCGCCAATGTTTACTTCAGTTGATAAATTAGTTGGATGTTTGGTAAAGTGATTTGTTCTAGATGTAATAGTGCTGTGTGTGGTATATTATCATATGTGTGAAACAATATTAGTTATTGCAGATAAGAATTATAGTCTTTGGCCCTTGGCTCCATGGCTTTGCATGAAAAAAGTAGGAATGCCATTTACTGAAAAACTTATTCGTTTTGGTCAATCTGATACTAGAGAACAAATGTTACAGTATGCGCCAACTGGTAGAGTTCCTGCGCTTTTATATAATGGTTCTAAGATTTGGGACTCCTTAGCGATTTGTGAGTATGTCAATGAATTATTTCCAAAACAGCTCTTATGGCCAGAAGATATAAATTCAAGGGCGCAAGCTAGAGTGCTCGCCGCTGAAATGCATGCTTCTGGAGGAGCATTCCCAGGAGCGCCCAGACATATTATTTACTCTTTAGATACTAATGTAAGGCGCCGTACTAAAAGGTTGAATCTCAAGGGTGAAGTTCTAGAAAGTGTTAATTACCTAATCAACAGATGGCAAAAGCTATTGGGAGAGTATGGTGGAACTGGTGGTTTTTTGTTCGATCATTTTACTATCGCTGATGCTATGTGTGCGCATATCGTAAATAGGCTTATAACCTATAATATAAAGTTACCAAGTGATATTCAAAATTATTGTGAGAATATACGTAACTTTGCTCCTATGGCGGAGTGGGTCAGAGGTGCAGAATCAGAAGATTGGACACTTTTATCTGCAGAGATTGACGTGTCAAAATTATGATAAAATTATAATTTATGGGTCGTTTCTCTACTGACGCAGCATTACCCTATAGGTAACAAAATTAATCTTTTTTTGCTTTTAAAAATTACTATTTTTGCATGGAAGTTAGAAAGGCTATAAAAACGGTTCAACTTTAATTATTGTTGTCCCAAGTGTTTTGTGAGGCTTTGTTCTAATTGCTTAGCAACCATTTTTACAAAAGTTTCGTTAAAATATATCTTTAATATTTGTAGTTTTGAAGGAGTTTGCTACTGCTTTAATGAAATAAAATTCGTTTCTTGGAGTAGTCATTGAAATTTAAGGAATGCAACCTTTATGATATTGGCGTGTGCAACAATGAAGCTTAATTTAAGATTGAAACGAACCTTTAAAAAAATAATCAAATAGCATTTGATAATAGCTAGCTTTAATAATCATATTTTACTATTTACGGTTGCAGGGACAGCTATTCTTTACAAAGACTTAGTTCATAAAGTTTTCCTAAATCTGGTTGAATATCTTCAACGCCCGCGAGCCTCAAACAATGCCAAGCTAGTGCATGATTTGATGATGTAACTGGTATTTTGAGTTCATTCTCTAGTTTTTTAATCGAATTAACAATCTTAACTGATGTACAAGAAATAAACACTGCATCGATTTCAGTAATGGAAATCATCTTTTTGACGGCGTTTAAGAGACTGCTCTCATTAATTGCAGCAACTGTTGGGTCGTGATTTTCATTGAAGGATGCAAAAACAGGTATCTCAAATCCTCTTTCTTCCATTGATTTTTGAACTAGATCATTAACTTCTCTTTCATAAGGTGTAAGTATAGCTATTTTTTTTGCACCTAGAGTTTTTAAAGCTGCTTCAGCTGCGCAAGCCGGGTTAGTAGTTTTCGAATTTGGTTTTGCTGCGATCAGTAGGCTTTCTACTACAGAATCTCCTAAAACAACTGAAGCAGAGGTGCAGCCATAAGCTATCACATCCAACTCGTCCCCAGGTAGTATTAAGGATGCTGTTTGAGTGATTAATGGCTTCATCGCTGATAGAGTTTCAGTATTTACAGTTACAGAATTTGCAATCCTTGCATGATAAAAATCAACTCCTGGGCTTACAAGAATTTTTCTGAATTCATGTTCCAAAGTATAGTCCGTTGCTAAAACAACCACTCCTATTCGAGCTCGGGCGCCTATAATTTTTTCAGTTCTAAATGGTAAATTTTCAATTAAAACTGTTTTTTGCAAAACACTTTTTTTAGGTTTAGGATCTTTCATACAGCTTGCCTGTTTTTATAACCTTCTGAGCAGTTGCTTACAAAGCCGCGATAATGCCTATTTCTACTGTAAATTCAGGTGCTGCAAGGTTTGGCGACTCTACGCAAGCTCGTGTTGGTGCATTTCCACCAGAGGCCCAGCTATCCCATACTGCATTCATTTCAGCAAAATCATCCATACTACATAGCCAAATTGTTGCTGATAATGCCTTAGATTTGTTTGTACCTGCTAGTTTCAATAACTCATCGATTTGTCCCAGAATTGCTTTTGTTTGATTTTCTACGCTTTGACCAGGTGCGGAGAGTGCTACTTGCCCCGCTAAATAAACTGTATCGTTGTGTATAACACATTGGCTCATTCGATCATTTGTTTGAAGTCTTTTAATAGTCATTATTATCCTCTTATCTAATTAATTTTGTTAAATTGCTACAGCTATTGATTTAAAATGAACAGCCTTTTTTATATGCTAATTTTATATGTTTAGCACAGTGGTCATTCCCTAAATCAGTACCTCCTAGGATGATTAGCTCTCGATCATTTATTTTATTATAATCTAAAATTCCAGTATTTAAGTTCGTATCTATAGCTGTGAAATAGTTTCTTTTATCTAGTTCTGCTTTTGTGTGGGCTGCAAGACTTATAAACAATCCTTTTTTAATATTATGAGATGCTTTGCCATAAGTTAACCCGTAATTCCAAACTCTATCAATCCAACCCTTCAACATTGCAGGCATGCCCCACCACCATAATGGAAAGACCATTACTATCGCGTCATTTCTATTTATTCGATTAAATTCAAACTGAACTTCTTCTGAATAATTAATTAAGTTCCCATCATTTGGTTCATCTTCAACATCTAAGACAGGATTAAATTTTTCTTTGTAAAGGTCTACCAGTTCAACTTCATTTCCATTTGACCTGGCGCCTTCTGTAAAAGCTGTCGCAACTTGTGCGGTTAATGAGTCATTTCTTGGATGGCAGAGTACAACTAGAATTTTCATAAATATAACCTAACTAATAATTTTAATGTAATTGAGCCCTGGTCAAATACCCTTCGATTTCTTCCTCTCCAAGTGCTTTTAGTGCTTCAAGCGTGTGTAGGCCTTTTATTAAAACATATCTTTTATCACCTGATCTGACACGTATTGGGACTATATTTTCACCTTCCAATATCCCTTCGGCGATTTCTGTCACTCTCGATGTATCTAACTGCTTCATTTTTTTTACTGGAACGTAGATTTCACTAATCTTGAATTTTTGTTTCTGTAACATTTTGACCTCTAATTTTAGAGTGTTCTTTATTTGAGATTAATGCAACTAAGTTTTTGTAAGTATATTTTAATGATTCATACTTTATTGTGCTGTTAAATGAACTGATCTCTCTTTAATTGGGAGGTGAATAATTGCTGCGAAGATTGCTAGTGCAATATCAATCAACCAAACAGTTGTATATTCACCGGTTATCTGAAAAAAATAACCACCAAGGTAAGCGCCCAAAAATGCACCAATATTGTGAGAAAATAAAGTTATTCCAAATAAAGTTGCTAAGTATTTTGGTCCAAACATTTTACCAACTAATGCAGCAGTTGCTGGCACTGTTGAAAGGTAAGTAAAGCCAAGTGCCGCAGAAAAAATTAAAACAGAAATTACATCCATGGGGCTAAGTAGAAACAAAATAACAATCATTGCGCGGGCACCGTAGATATAAGTCAGGAATATTTTCATGCTCCTATGTGTAATGTACCAACCAGCAAATAGGCTTCCAATTATATTAAAAAACCCGATAATAGCCAAAGACCAACCTGTCACGCCTACGCTTAGTCCACAGGCTATTATAACTCCGGGCATGTGCGTGATAATAAAAGCTACATGAAAGCCACAGACGAAAAATCCGGAAATAAGTAAAATGTAACTAGGAGTAGAAAATGCTAATATTAAGGTTTTTGAAAGTGTGAGACTTTCACCGGCTTGTTTTCTTGCCTGTCCTGTTGGTTGAGATCTTAACAGCCAGCATAATGGTATTATCAACATTAAGAGAGCGCAGATTAGAAAAATGCTAGCTTGCCAACCAAAATTTATGATCATCAAACCTGCAAGTGGAGCGAATAAAAATTGTCCTATTGAGCCCCCAGCGTTGACTATGCCAAATGCGATACTAGACTTTTTTGGGGGAACTAATTTGTTTACAGCTGACATTATTACCGGAAGACCTGCTATACCCGAACCACCAGCTGATAAAATTCCAATTGATATTACCAACATTAAGGGAGTTGTTGAAAATGGTATTAGTAAACATCCAAGTGTAGAAATTAATATTCCAATTAATAGGGTCTTGCCAGATCCATATCGATCAGAAATTGCGCCACCTAAAGGTGTTACCGCTCCACTGATTAGTTGGCCAACTGCAAAAGCAATACTAATTTCAAGGTAATTGACAGTGGACGCAAGGTTTATGCCATCAATGGACAATGGTATTGTTTGACGGCCACCAAAGACAACAGATTGGATTACACCTGCTGCAAATAATATATAAAAATATTTTTTCATCAAATCTCCAGTGATTATAGCTTTCGTCATTAAAAACCAGGTGCGCAAGAAGAAAATTTTATTGCATGATATTTAATATTATGAGAAGTCATATTCATTATGAATTTGTTTGATAATGTCCCATCTCCTAAAGCGCCAAAAATCTTGCAGCTGTTACAAGATTTTTCCAATGACCTTAGAGCAGAAAAGATTGATCTTGGTATTGGAGTTTATAAAGATGAGCGTGGAATTACACCTGTTCTCGAAACTGTAAAAGCAGCTGAAAAGATTTTGCTCTCTGAACAAAAAACAAAAGCTTATATTGGATTAGCTGGTGATCCAGATTTTTGTAATCTAGCCTCAAGTTTAGTACTTGGTGACAAAATTGACTTAAACCGTATAAACGTAATTCAGACACCTGGTGGTAGCAGTGCTCTTAGAGTTTTATATGATTTGATATTTGATGTTTCGCCTGATTCTACAGTTTGGTTACCTGCACCGACTTGGGATAATCATCCACCAACAATTAGGGCAGCTGGCCTAAAATATAATTATTATAAATATTTTGACCCAGGCACCCAATCAATAAATTTTGAGACAACAGTTAACGACCTTAAGAAAGTGCCGCCTGGAGATGTAGTCTTACTTCATGGTTGCTGTCATAACCCAACTGGAGTTAATTTTTCAAATTCTCAGTGGGACGCTATTGCATTGCTTGCTGGTGAAGTTGGATTTTTACCACTAGTTGATATTGCATATCAAGGCTTTGGAGAGGGTTTAGATGAAGACGCTTATGGTGTAAGAAAACTACTTGCTTGCTTGCCAGAGTTATTGATAGCTTCTTCCAGCTCAAAGAATTTTGCAATTTATCGTGATAGGGCTGGTGTTGCTATTACTTTATCTAAAAATGAAAAAGTCACTAAAGCTTTGGGTGGAAAATTAAGGAATCTTGCAGGGACTAATTATTCAATGCCACCTGACCATGGAGCAGCTGTCGTAAGAACGATTTTATCTAATGAAACTCTTAAGTTGAAGTGGTTAGGTGAACTAAAAGCTATGCGAGATCGAGTTCATAAAATCAGAAAGAGCCTTAGTTTAGAGTTGAGAAACCAAACAAATTCATCCAGATTTGATTTTTTAGCTAAACAATCCGGTATGTTTTCTTTGATTGGACTCTCTGAAGCCGAAATACTTCGGTTAAAGGAAGAAAAAGCAATTTATATTGTAGATGATGGTAGGATTAATCTTGCTGGATTAAGATCTGCTGATATTCCTAAGTTTGCAGTCGCAGTACGTGAAATTATTTCCTAAATAAAAAGAGAGAATTATGCCTATCACTGTTGGTGAAATTACTGTTAAGTCTTTGATAGCTAATAAAATTGATCAATTGTATTGCTTACCAGGTGTGCAAAATGATGATTTTTTTGACGTTCTATACGATAATACTCATTCTATTCAACCAATTCATACAAGACATGAACAGGGGGCAGCATATATGGCTTTAGGTGCTGCTATGGCTACTGGAAAGACACAGGTTTTTTCGGTGGTTCCCGGGCCTGGGTTTTTAAACTCGACTGCCGCACTTTCAACAGCATATGCTGTTAACGCTCCAGTTATTGCTCTTATTGGTCAAATTCCACTTGGTGCAATTGGTAGAGGTTTTGGTCTTCTTCACGAAATACCAGATCAATTATCTGTTTTAAAAAGCCTTACAAAATATTCGGATAGAATTGAAAATGCTGAAAGTGCTGCCAAAATATTAACAAGCGCATTTTCAAAAGTTCGATCTGGTAGACCGCGCCCTGTTGGAGTGGAGGTCCCAGTAAACGTTTGGAATTCTAAAGTTGATAAATTTGAAGGTGATTTAATTGGTTATCCCGAGCAAAAACCTATTGTGGATCTTGATAAGTTAGAAACTGCAATTTCCATTTTAAATCAGTCATCTAGACCGGTTATAGTTGTTGGGGGTGGAGCGCAGAACTACAGTTCTGAAGTGAAGCTTATATCAGATAGCCTTTCTGCACCTGTTATTATATTTAGGAATGGTCAAGGCGTAATGGATGGATCCAGTGATCTTAGTGTAACTTTACCAGCAGGGCGGGAGCTTTGGGGAAAATGTGATGTCGTATTAGCAATAGGGACAAGATGTCAAACCGCTCAAATGCAATGGGGTGTAGATGATAATATGAAGATCATTCATATAGATATAGATGAAGAAGAAATAGGAAGAATAACATCACCTTTTTTAGGCATTAATGCTGATCTTGTAGATGTTTTACCTTTATTGGTTAAAGGGCTCGAGGGTAAGGAAAAAAAACGAGATGATTGGTTAAGAGTTATAAAGGAAACAAAAAATAAATATTTCAAATTATTCAAAGAAAAGCTATCACCCCAGTTGGCTTGGTTAAATGCGATACGGGCTGAGCTTCCTAAAGATGGCATTTTTGTAGATGAATTAACTCAGGTCGGGTACGTATCTAGATTTGCATTTGAAAGCTACTTACCTAGAACATTTCTTTCAACGGGTTATCAAGGAACTTTGGGTTGGGGTCTTTCTTCAGCTTTGGGCGCAGCTCATGCTCGAAGAGATGTGCCTGTTGTTTCAATTTCTGGTGACGGAGGAGCACTTTACACGATAAGCGAGTTAGCTACTGCTGCTCGTCATAAAATTCCAATAACCTCAGTAATCTTTAATGACAATGCTTTTGGGAATGTGCGGCGATTCCAGATTGAAAAATATAATAATCGTCCCATTGCTTCTGACCTGAAAAGCCCCAATTTTGCTTTGTTGGCTGAAAGCTTTGGAGTGAAGGGAGTGCGAGCAAATACGCCAGCACAATTGCGAAGCTGTTTAAAAAGCAGTTTTAAGTCAAAAGAACCAACGGTAATAGAGGTGCCAGTAGGTGATTTTCCATCTCCTTGGGACTTTATTTTGATGCAAAAGATAAGAGGTTAAAGATAAAAAAGGCAAGATTGATGGAAAATTATAAATTACTGGCTATCTCAGGGTCTTTGAGAAAAGGTTCAAAAAACACATCACTTCTAAAAGAGGCAATAAGAGCATTTGGGGAGTGCACTTATGATTTTGGTGATTTGAATATACCCCTTTATGATGGAGATTTAGAAGATAGAACTGGTTTGCCATCTGGAGTGCTAAAATTAGTAAAGCAAATACAACAGAGTGATGCTATAATAATAGCAACTCCAGAGTATAACAAAATGATACCTGGTGTTTTGAAAAATGCTCTTGATTGGATAAGTCGTTATAAACCGCAACCATTAGCCGGAAAACCTGTAGCTTTGGTGTCCACGGCAGGTAGGTCGGGTGGTGAAGTTTCACAAATCACAATGAAACACGCGTTGGCTAGCTTCAATACAAGATTTTTACAAGGTGGTGCTTTCATTGTGCCATTTTCGGATAAAGCTTTTGATAAAAATGGTCAGTTAATTGATGCCACTCATAAGGATGGCCTTAACATGCTGATGGAGCGGTTGCGAAATGAAATTATTTTTATCAACCGATAATCAGTTTAGATTGCTGTAATTATTTTAATTGGAGATATTTATGGATTTTGATGCGATTATAATTGGTTCAGGTGTTATAGGCGCTGCATTGGCATTTGAGCTTTCTAAAGCTGGGTTTAAAACCCTGAATGTAGATAAAAATCATGATGCTGGAATGGGTTCTACATCGGGATCATGTGCTATAATTCGTGTGCATTATTCAACTCTTGATGGTTCTGCATTAGCTTATGAGGGCTATTTTGATTGGAAGAATTGGAGCAAGTATCTTGGAGTTCAGGATAGTGTAGGTACAGCAAAATTTATAGAATGTGGTTGTCTTGTAATGAAGACGGAGCAAAATAATTTTATGAAAAGACATATGACAATATGTGACGAGTTAAAGATCCCTTATGAGGAGTGGGACAGCTCGAAGATTAAGACAAAACTTCCAATCTATAACCAAGAAAGTTTCTCACCTGCGAAAAGAATTGATGACAAGGATTTTGGCAAGTCAAATGGGTCCTCAATTAATTCGGGCGTATTCTTTCCCACGGGTGGTTATGTTACAGATCCTCAGTTATCTGCGCATAATTTACGTGTTGCAGCTGAAAGTATTGGTGCATCTTTTCGATTTAATACCGAAGTTGTTGATGTAAATAAGAAAAATAATAAAGTTACGGGTATTGTAACCTCCAAAAATGAATTCATAAAATCCTCAATTGTAATAAATGTGGCTGGTCCCGCAAGTTTTAAAATAAATAAAATGGCAGGTATTGAGTCTGAGATGAAAATTAAAACTCGGCCCCTTAGGCAAGAAGTGGTTCATGCTCCGGAGCCAGTAGGGTTTGACTTTGAGAAAAATGGTTTCGTGGTGTCTGATAGTGATATTTCTTGTTATGTTAGGCCAGAGCATGGTGGAAACATCTTAATTGGCTCAGAAGATCCTGAATGTGATCACCGAGAATTTGTTGACGATATAAATTTTAACAGAGATTTTACTGAACAATGGGATAATCAAATCTACCGGTATGCTCAAAGGGTTCCCAGTTTAGGAATTCCCTCCAGAAGAAGGGGTGTCGTTGAATTATATGATGCGTCAGACGATTGGATACCAATTTATGATAAATCGAGTCTAGGTGGTTACTACATGGCCTGTGGAACAAGTGGCAATCAATATAAAAACGCTACTGTAGCAGCAAGAATGATGACTGGTTTAATAAAATATTGTGAATCTGGAAATGATCATGACAAAACTCCTTTTAGGTTT
>Ga0163111_10000321_pt1 | contig 29150 bp, 25 predicted proteins | sample CRUFie1St18metaG_FD_109645 | JGI IMG/M metagenome (GOLD analysis project Ga0163111, IMG submission 109645) | Marine microbial communities from the Costa Rica Dome - CRUD Field 142mm St18 metaG | ecosystem: Environmental > Aquatic > Marine > Oceanic > Photic zone | place: Costa Rica: the Eastern... | reverse complement strand
CCCGTTTCCAGCGGCGGCGGCGTGCGGCCGCCGCGATCGATCACGCGAAACTGCGCATTATGGATATGAAAGGGATGGGCCATCATCGAGGCATTGGCGATCTCCCAAATCTCCCACTGGTCGACGGGCACCCGCTGGTTGATGACATTCATGTCCATGTTGGCACCATTTATAGACATCCCGCCGCCCCTCATTCCCATATCGAGCACGAACCGCCGGGTTCGCACTGCAAGTGAAGGGTTGAGTGCTGGGAGCGCGGCAAGCTGCGGCGGAAGAATCCTTCGCGGCGAGGAGCCGGCGGGCCTGATATCGAGGGCTCGGAACGGCTCGTCCATCCGGGCATCGTCGCGCCGTCGGCCCATACCGCCTCCCATCATACCGCCGCCGTCGCCTCCCATCATGCCCATCGAATTGTCCGGACTGGTCGCCACAAGGCTGAGTGGGCGCCCTTCGGAAAGATCGACGAGGATCTGCGCCCGCTCACCCGGTGCGAGCCTGAGCGAGCGGACCGCATGCGGGCGATCCAGCAAGCCGCTATCGCTCGCGATGAGCTCCATGGTCTGACCACCGGACAGCGAGAAATCGTAGAAGCGTGCGTTCGATCCATTGAGGATCCGCAAGCGTAACTGACCGGTCCGAGCGTCAAACACCGCGTTTTGCGTGCCATTGACGTAGATACGATCCCCGCTGTCCGCCGTCAGCACCAATGGCACAGATTTGAGGTTGTGATTTAAGGAGGATTTGGGCTTCGTCGTAGTGACGAAGGAACGAAGATGAAGCCCAAATCCTCCAATGCAAAATCGCCAGCCAAGGCTCCTGCGGCACAGGTGGTGAAGAACATCCGGCGCCAGACCCGCCGGCATTTCTCGGCCGAGGACAAGATCCGGATCGTGCTCGATGGCCTGCGCGGCGATGACAGCATTGCCGAGCTGTGCCGACGGGAAGGTATCGCGCAGAGCCTGTATTACACCTGGTCGAAGGAGTTCATGGAAGCCGGCAAGCGTCGCTTGGCGGGCGACACCGCCCGTGCCGCCACGACGGACGAAGTGAAGGGCCTGCGCCGCGAGGCGCGCGACCTGAAGGAATGCGTGGCCGATCTCACTATCGAGAACCGCCTGCTTAAAAAAAGCATGATCGCGGATGGGGACGACGACGCATGAGATACCCAGCATCCGAGAAGCTCGAGATCATCAGGATCGTCGAGCAGTCGCACCTGCCTGCCAAACGCACGCTGGACGGGCTCGGCATCGCCCGCCGGACCTTCTACCGCTGGTATGACCGCTACCGCGAAGGCGGGCCGGAGGCGCTGGAGGATCGGCCATCGGCGCCGAGCCGGGTATGGAACCGGATCGAGGACGATATCCGCGGCCAGATCATCGAGATGGCGCTGGAGCAGACCGAGTTGTCACCGCGCGAACTGGCCGTGCGCTTCACCGACGAGAAGCGCTACTTCGTGTCGGAAGCCACGGTCTACCGCCTGCTCAAGGCCCACGATCTGATCACCAGCCCGGCCTATGTCGTGATCAAGGCGGCCGAGGCGTTCCACACGCAGACCACACGCCCGAACGAGATGTGGCAGACCGATTTTACCTACTTCAAAATCATCGGGTGGGGCTGGATGTATCTGTCGACCGTGCTCGACGATTACTCCCGCTACATCATCGCCTGGCGCCTGTGCTCCACCATGTGCGCCAGCGACGTCACCGACTCGCTGGACCTCGCTCTTGCGGCTTCGGGCTGCGACAGCGCCACCGTGTTGCACAAGCCCAGGCTGCTCAGCGACAACGGTCCCAGTACATCGCGGGCGAGCTGGCGGAATATATCGAGGCCCAGAAGATGACCCATGTGCGCGGCGCCCCGTTCCATCCGCAAACCCAGGGCAAGATCGAACGTTGGCACCAGACCCTGAAAAACCGCATCCTTCTCGAAAACTACTTCCTGCCCGGCGATCTCGAGCAGGAGATCGAGGCGTTCGTCGAACATTACAATCACCGCCGCTACCACGAGAGCCTCGACAACGTGACACCCGCCGATACCTACCTCGGCAAGGCACCCGCCATCATCAAACAGCGCGAAAGGATCAAGCGACAGACCATCGAACATCGGCGCTTGCAGCACCGCAGGCTCGCCGCTTAATATCAACCCCAGAACGAGGCCCACACTCCGCTAATTTACGCAGCGATCTGCGCCAAATGTTCTGACGACGGACAGGATCAAGGTCAAGGTACGAATGAACTTCACCGGCCCGGGATAGTCGGGGGCGAGGCGATTGGCAAGTAACGAGCGATTGCGGACGGGGACCGATCAGATCGCCCCGTCCGCTTTAAGCGCGTAAAATAAATAGTCTTTTGCGACTAGCAGCATCCCGCCGAAGCTGGCTCCGAACTAGCTTCGGATACCTCGCGCACGAGGTCACCCGTTTCCTTCTCAGCTGCGCTTCTGGCGATATCGGCCTGCGCAACGATGCCGCAGCATTTGCCTTCGTCATCGACCACCGGAAGCCGCCGAACCTGATTGTCTTCCATCTTGGTGCAGCATTCGTCGACGCTTGCATCGGCGGTGACAGTAACAGGTGATGATGTCATCACCTCCTCAACGCGTTGGTCGGAGGAATTGCCTTTGGCAACACAGCGGCAGGCGATGTCCCTGTCGGTCACCACGCCCACCAACGCACCGGAATCATCGACAACGGGGATTTCGCCGCAATCATTATCGACCATCAATGAAGCTGCCTCTTGCACGGTGCTCGATGGACTGCAGCATGCGGGGTTAGCTGTCATTACATCTTGGGCTTTCATGGCTTATCTCCTCATTCGTAATCGAGCTTTCAATGGTGGAAACGAGGCATTCCGAGTGTTAGTTCCGCGCATGTCGGCCACCTGTGGGGCGTAGAAGCTATCCCGTTCTGAGATTTCTGTCCGGCGTCGCCTCTTATAGCGGAGGCTTGGGTTCCGACTGCATCAGCAATGTAGATAACCAAGGGTTCGCAGCCGGATGTCAAACGCGTCGCAAATATAACCACCTTGGCCGGTTATCTGCCAAATTCGTCGCCCTTGCGGTGCTCGGTACCCTCTTCGTCATGGCGATCCTTATGCGCATCTCGCAAAATGTCGATGCCGCCGTAAAGCGCGATACCCGCAACGGCGACACCCACGACAAGATCGGGCCAGTTCGCGCCGGTAAGCATGACGATGATGCCCGCAATGATGATCCCGCCGTTAGAGATGAAATCGTTGAAGCTAAAGGTCGTGGCAGCGCGTAAATTGACGTCCTTCTTCTTCATGTTCTGAAGCATTCGCAGGCAGACGAGATTCACCACGCCGGCCACCGCCGCCATCACCATCATCATGACGCCGCCCGGATCGGAGCCTTCCACAAAGCGTCGGAAAGCATCGGCGATGACGCCGCCAGCGAAGATGAGGAGCATGATACCAGAAAAGCGCGCGGCACCGCGCTTCCAGGTTCGAGAACGGGTTAGTGCCAGAAGGCTTAACAGATAGACTATCGCGTCGGACGAATTGTCCAAGCCGTTTGCAAGCAATCCGTTGGAATCAGCAAAATATCCAACAATGAAAAAACCTATAGCGATCGCCACATTGAGCCATAAAACGATCCAAAGTGTACGTCGCTTATCGGTTGAGTCGAGCTCAACTTCTCCTTCGCCGCTCATGTGGTACTCCCTCCGCTCCGGCATGAAACTTTGGCAGCAGCCGGCGTGAACCGACCCACAAAAAGGTCTTGGTCAAAACTTTCAGATGTTCCTCCGACTTGTAGTCCGGTCGATGGTTTGTCTTCGGTAATTTCCAGCATTCGACGTCTCCAACTCTCTGCGGTCATGTTACATTTCTTAATTCCCGCCGCTCTTCGCGCGTTACGTTGCGCCGCAGACGGTCCCACCACTTCTCACGCCAGCTTCGTTCGTCCTCTGAGCGGTGCAACACAAGCCGCGCGATTGCAGGAAGAACGAACAGCGTCAGCGCGGTTGCCGTGATCAGTCCACCGATCACCACCGTCGCCAGTGGACGTTGCACCTCGGCCCCGGTTCCGGTGGCGATCGCCATGGGCACGAAGCCGAGCGAAGCCACCAGCGCCGTCATCAGCACCGGTCGCAGACGTGCAAGCGCGCCATCGGCAATAGCTTCGTCGAGCGGTATTCCTCTCTCGAGACGCTGCCGGATCGCGGTCATCATGACGAGACCGTTGAGCACGGCCACACCTGAGAGCGCAATGAACCCGACCGCGGCAGAGACCGAGAAGGGCATGCCCCTCAGCACCAGAGCGAACACGCCTCCTGCAAGCGCCATAGGAATGGCGCTAAACACCGCGAGGGCCGGGATCCATCCGCCAAGCGCCATATAAAGGAGCAGGAGGACCATAGCGAAACAGATGGGCACCACGATTGCAAGCCTTGCCTGTGCTTCTTGAAGGTTCTGATACTGGCCGCCCCATTCAATGAAGGATGCGGGTGGCAGATCAACCTGCGCTTCGACCCCGGCCTGTGCTTCTTGGACGAAGGACCCGAGATCGCGTTCGCGCACGTTGGCCGAGACGATCACCAGCCGCCGCCCTTGTTCACGGCGGACCTCGGCGAGGCCATCAACCACTGCGAAATCGGCCAATGTCCGCAGGGGAACCGTCACGCCGTTTTCAAGGACGATCGGGAGAGCGCCGAGCTGGTCGAAATCGTTTCGGGTGGCATCTTGCAAACGCACGACGACGTCGAACCGCCGATCGCCTTCGAACACCAGACCCGCAGGCCGTCCGCCCAGCGCAATGGCGACCGACTGAGCAACGTCTTCGACGGTTAGCCCATATCGTGCGATGACCGGACGATCGAAAGCGATGTCGAGCGTGGGAAAGCCGGTAACTTGTTGAACGCGAACGTCTGCCGCACCTTCGACCTGCCGCAAAACATCGGCCACGTCATCAGCTGCGGCTGTCAATTGCGCCAGATCGTTGCCATAGATCTTAACGGCAAGATCGCTGCGGCTACCGGCAATCAACTCGTTGAAGCGCATTTCGATAGGTTGGGTAAATTCATACAGATTTCCAACTAAACCGCCGATCTCCTCCTCTATTTCTGATATGAGCTCTTCTTTGCTCTTGGAGGGGTCTGGCCATTCGTCACGCGGGCGAAGTATGACGAAGGCATCCGAGATATTTGGCGGCATGGGATCGCTCGCCACTTCTGCGGTACCGGTTTTCGAAAAAACCAGTTCAACTTCAGGAAAACCAACGAGCCGGTCTTCAACCCGTCTTTGCATTTCGACCGAGCGTTCGATCGGGGTCGAAGGAATGCGGATCGACTGGACCAGGAGATCCCTTTCGTCGAGCTGCGGCGTGAATTCACTCCCCAGAAGGTTAAAGGCGACAGCTGCAACCGCGAATATGCCGACACCGGTGCCGATAACCGGCCAGGGCCGCGCAATGGCCTTGCGAACCGCCGGGCCATAACGCTCCTTCGACCAGCGAATGGGCTTCACCTCCTTTTCGGTCAGCTTCTTGTTGAGAAGCACCGCGATCATCGCCGGAACGAAGGTCAGCGACAGCACGAAGGCCGACGCCAGCGCGAGCATCATCGTGATCGCCATCGGCGAGAACGTCTTGCCTTCGACTCCGGTAAAAGTGAGCAGCGGGGCGAAGACGAGGAAGATGATCGCCTGCCCGTAGACGGTCGGCTTGATCATTTCCTGCGCCGCAAGGCGTGTTTCAGTGAGCCGCTCGCCCAAGGTGAGCAGTCGGCCCTCCCGGTGCTGTCGCGCCGCGAGACGTGCGACGCTGTTCTCGACAATGATCACCGCGCCATCGACGATAAGGCCGAAGTCGAGCGCTCCGAGACTCATCAGATTGCCCGAAACACCGAGCCGGTTCATACCGATTGCTGCCATCAGCATGGAGACCGGGATAACCAGTGCCGTTATGATCGCGGCGCGGATGTTGCCAAGCAGGAGGAATAGCACCGCAATGACCAGCAGTGCGCCTTCGAGCAGGTTTTTCTCGACTGTGGCTATGGTCGCATCGACAAGAGACGACCGGTTATAGACGATATCGGCCTCTACCCCCGCAGGGAGCGAGTCACGGACTTCTTCAAGTCGTTCGGCTGCCTTAGCCGATACCGTGCGGCTGTTCTCACCGCTGCGCATCAGAACCGTTCCGACCACGGCTTCATCGCCGTTTAACGATGCGGCACCGGTTCGCAGGTCGCCACCGATTTCGACATCGGCCACATCGCCGATGCGGATGGGCACACCCTCTCGAGTCGCAATGACTGCCTCCTCGATATCCGCGATCCCGCCAAGCCGCGCATCGACCCTTACAAGCAGAGCCTCGTCTGCGCGGTCGACGAAATTGGCACCGGCCGCCAGATTGGCCGCCTCGAGCGCATCGATCAGGGAGTCGAAGGACAAACCGTAGCCGGTCAAACGGGCCGGATCGGGTTGAACAAGGAATTGCTTTTCAAAGCCTCCGATCGAGTCCACCCCGGCGACGCCGTCGACTGAACGCATCAGCGGTGCGACGACCCAGTCCTGCACAGTGCGCAGATAGGCCGCCTTGGCGACATCGCTTTCGAGGCGGTCGCCACGTTCGGTGATAAAGCTGCCATCGGACTGCCAGCCTGTCCGGCCGCCACTGGTCGCACCCTTGCCGCCGGGGTGCTCATACTCGATCGTATACATCAGCACTTCGCCAAGGCCGGTGGAAATCGGCCCCATGGTGGGCTCCGCTCCCTCAGGCAGCGAAGCACCGATTGGTGCGAGACGCTCGTTTACCTGACTCCGCGCGAAATAGAGATCGGTCCCTTCCTCGAAGATAGCGGTGACCTGGCTGAAGCCATTGCGCGAGATCGAGCGAGTCATCTCCAATCCCTCAATCCCGGCCAATCCGGTCTCGATGGGAAAAGTTACCTGCGTCTCGACCTGCGAAGGCGAGAGTGCAGGCGCGGTGGTGTTGATCTGGACCTGCGTATTGGTGATGTCAGGCACCGCATCGATCGGCAAACGCAACAAATTGAGCGCGCCGTAGATCGCAGCAAGTATGGTTAGACCGATGATCGCCCAGCGAAAACGCACGGCGATATCCAGCACCATCCCGATCAGGCCATGGCGGTGGCTACCCTCATCCGAAGGCGTCGATACATGATCAGTCGTCATCTTCGACGTTCTCCTTTTCGAGTTCGGCCTTCAGCAGAAAGGCATTGTCGGTCGCGATCTGTTGCCCCGGCTCAAGACCGGACAAGATCATCACCATTCCGGCGGACCGGCTGCCTGTTGCCACTTCACGCGCCTGGAACCCGCGCTGTGTGCGCACGAACACGACATCGCGCCCTTCGAGCACTTGCACGGCGTCCTCTGGAACTGCGATGCGGCTCTGGTCGACTTCGCCTGACGGGCGAATGCGTGCCTGGAGAAACGAACCGGGCTGGAGTCCGGGAACAGCGCGTGTGAGACTGAGCACGGCGGTGGCACTGCGGCTCTCCGGATCGAGCGAAGGCGTGACCGATCGCACACGTGCGCCGATCTCGCGGCCATCCCCCACGATCAGCGCGGCTTCATCGCCAGGCTGAATGCGCGCGGCATCTTCGGAAGGCAGCGCAACTTCGATCTGCAGACCGCTCGGATTGACCACGCGGTAGAGTTCTTCACCAGCATCGACGAACGAGCCGAGCACGATCGGGGTAGCGGTGACGCGGCCCGAGAGTGGACTCGTCACCGCAAGCGAACGTCCATCACCACTTACACCCGCTGCAGCGACAGCAGCCTGAGCACGGTTCAATTCGGCACGGGCAACGTCAAGATTGGCGCGCGCCGCTTCGAGATCTTGGCGCGCTGTCACGTTAGCTTCAAAAAGACGACGCTCCCGCTCATAAGCTGCCGAAAGCTCGGTCACGCGGGCGCGGGCGGAACTAAGCTGGGAAGCGAGTGCCGCCGCATCGGCGCTTTCGATCCGTGCAACAGTCTCGCCTTTGCGGACATAGTCGCCAAGCGTCTTGCCAACGCTGCGGACGACGCCCGAAGCGCGCGCATCGATTCTTGCACTTGCAGTCGGGCTCGCCACAACGGTCGCTGGGAAGACCAGTTCGACTGCAGCACCGGCCTGCACTGCGGCGACCTCGATCTCTGCCGTGCGAATCTGTTCTTCGTCGATCAGAACGAGGCCTTCTGGCAATTCAGTTTCGGCGGCTTCGTTTTCTGCAAGAGGATCAGCTTGATAGTCAGGCCACAGCAATAATAGCAGTGCCGCGGCGAGTATGACGATTCCGGCGACGATCGCCAGTTTTCTGCGGTTCATTGGGAGGTTCCTCATTGTGCGGCCAGCCTGATCAGTTCGGCGGCAGCTTGTCCCCGGTCTTGCTGCGCGGTGATCAACGCCTCGCGTATGGCGTCACGCGCTTCGGCTGCGCTCAACACCTCGATCAGCGGAAAGCGACCGTTGCGATACCCGATGCGAACGAGCCGCAGCGCCTCTTCAGCCTGGGGGAGTGACGTCGTGGAAAGTGTCTCGACGCGCGCTTCGGCGGCGAGATATTCGGCACGAGCGCGGGTTATGGACTGTTCGAAGTCGGCGAGCGCAACTGCCTCGCGGGCATTGGCGGCCCGCAGCCTAGCCTCGGCAGCAGCGATGTTGCCCTGGTTCCGATTGCGGAAAGGAAGCGGTATCGAGACGCCGACAAGAAAGGCACTGTCGTTGCTTTCCTCAAAGCGGCGAACACCGGCGGATACGACAGGATCGGGAATGCGCAAGCTGCGCTCACGATCGATCTCGGCGGCCGCGGCGGTGCTTTCGGCTCGCGCTACTTGTAATTGCAGCCCCGTCGCCGAGGCCATTACGATGCCCGGAGGCACGATTTCGGGAAAGTCGGTCGGAACGAGCGGCGGCGCTTCCTGGTCGCTCCAAAGCGAGGCAAGCGCCGTGCGCGCCGCGAGACTGGCTGCTTGCGCCGCTTGAAGCTCGGCACGTGCTTCCGCCAGGGCCGCTTCTGCGCGCAATGCGCGTAGAGGCGGTTCGCGGCCCACTTCGACCAGCACACCGGCTATGCGGGCGAGTTCTTCGTTCCGCTCAACCACATCGCGAGCGAGTGCGACACGCGAGGCAGCCGCAACTGCCGCAACGTAGCGCTCACGAACGAGAAAGCCGAGCTCGACATCGGCGAGGTCGGCTCGCAAGCCTGCCAGCTGCGCCTGTGCCCGTGCAGCCTGGACACGAGCGCTGCGCTTGCCTCCAAGTTCGAGCCGTTGTCCGACCGAAAGCGTATATTCGGTTGCGCTCAGCCCGGAGAACGCGCCGCTTCCGGCGATATTCTCGACCTCGAACGAGAGCTCCGGATTCGGCCTCAAGCGTGCCTGACCGACTAGCGCCTGTGCTGCCTCGGCTTCCGCCCGCGGACCGACGATGCGCGGGTTTAATTCGGGGTCTGCAGTTTCGCCGACCACGCCTGTCCGGCTCAATGCATCCTCGAGCGTCAGAAGCTCCTGCTCCTGCGCTGCCACGGGCGTGGCAATGACGACGAGGGATAGCCCTGCAGTCAAGGCATCCCGCCAACTTATGGCTGACATTCTGTATAGTTCCTCTGCTGACGATCCGGTGTGCGCCGCGTTGCACAGCGCGATTCAACCCGTCAGCTTCGAGGAGGGCGTTGGGGCAGGCCGTGCGCCTCGCCAGTGATTTTCACGTCTGGAAACGAGGTAGTAACGATGACGGTTTCGCCGAACGTTGACTATGACTATTGGGTACCAACGCTGCGAACAGGTGGTGGCAATGTCCATGCGCGCAGACCTGGGGCTGCGGACTATCTCGCTCAGATCCGTCACTGGTAACCGCATCAATCGTTTGGTTCGCATAGATTGCCGAAGACATTTCATCGCCGCATTGAGCGGCTTCCGCCACCGGCGACACCATTAGCGCCGCCACCGCCAAAACAGCGGCGACAATTCTGAAGAAAATCAATCCATGCAGCTCAAACATCCTGGCGCCTTTAGCGAACCTAAACCGGATCGGGATTGCCAAATAACCCCTCCAGCGACTGTAGGGGCAAGCGATTTTTCGCGCCTGCGGGGCTTCAGTCGTCTCTCAATGTGGCGAAATAGATTATTGGAACGCCTTCATCACGAGGTGATCCGTCAGCTCTCCATAGTTTCTAATTGCACCGCAGCGCCGCTCAGAGAGACGAAAACGCGTGGCTTCGCCTTTTTGGCTTTGCGGACACAGATTTTGGTCGGGATTGGGAAAGTGTCTCGATAATCTTGCAGTCCGACACGTCGCCGCCGGTACAAGACACCACTACATTTTCCAGCTCTGCGCGAAGAGCTTCCAGACGGGTAAGGCGATCTTCCACACTCAGAAGGTGTTGTTTCGCAATATCGCCCGCCTTGTCGCAGCTTCCATTTGGCGTGTTCTTTAGTTCCAAGAGGGAGCGCGCTTCCTCGATGGAAAAGCCAAGTTTGCGCGCCTGCCGGATGAACGCCAGTCGTTCTACATCCCGTTCCGTATAGGTTCGCTGGCCCGCTGCCGTGCGTGCGGCTTCGGGCATCAGTCCGATGTCCTCGTAAAACCTTATCGTATTCACCTTCGTTCCGGTTGCCTTTGCCAAACCTCCGATAAGCATGAATCTACTCCTTGCGCGCCATATCGCGAGTGTGTCGCAATTTCAGCTTGCCTCTACAGCCACTGGAGGTGTTACCTACTGGCTTATGTTGGAAAACGAAACATCGGATTGCGGTTGCACAGGCGATACGCAAAGAGCAGGTGCAGACCCGGCTTATCGCCGCGCCCTTTGGATCGTCGTATTGCTCAATCTGGGCTTTGGCGTTTTCGAGGTCTTCGGCGGGTTTCTGGCGGACAGCCAAGCGCTCAAGGCCGACGCCCTCGACTTCATCGGCGATGGATCGATCACGCTGATCGGCATCCTCGCTCTTGCGTGGAGTGCCCGCACGCGCGCCCGGGTCGCGCTGACACAGGGCTTGTTTCTGGGCGCACTGGGCCTTGGAGTAATCGGTCTGGCAGTCTGGCGCTCACTGAACGCAGTTGCGCCTGAAGCCGGTTTGATGGGCGGTATCGCGGCTGCAGCACTGGTGGTGAACATCGCGGCGGCGCTTGTGCTGATGCGGTTTCGCGAAGGCGACGCACACGTGTCCGCGATCTGGCTGTTCAGCCGCAATGACGCGATCGCCAATGTCGGAGTGATCATCGCTGCAGCGCTGGTCGCCTGGACCGGGCAAGCCTGGCCGGATCTTTTGGTCGCGGCGATCATCGCGCTGATATTCCTGCATTCGGCTTACCTCATCGTCCGGCGCGCAACCGAGGAACTTCGCGCGCAACATGCTTCAGCTCTCGAAAGGGTCGTCTCCAAATGACGCTACGCGCCTTTGTCGGCCAGCTAATCGCTATTCTGGCGATGGCAGTCGCAATGCCCGCTTCCGCAGACACGCACGACGAAGTCCAAACGAGTTGGCGCCTGCTCGACTACATCGCGGTGGATTACATAGAAGCGGTCGAAGACGGTAAAGTCACCAACGAGTTGGAATATGCCGAAATGCAGGAATTTTCTGCTTCGGTAGTCGAACGCATGGCGGCCCTACCCGCAAATGCGCAACGTGCACAGCTGGTTGCGGATGCAGAGGCGCTTGCCGAGGCAATCTCGGCGAAAGTGGAGCCTGCTGTCGTCGCACGAGACGCGCGCAGGTTGGCAAGCGAGCTGATCGCGGCCTTTCCCGTTCCGCTGGCCCCGGACGCGGTACCCGACCTTGCGCGAGGCGCCGCGCTGTACGCCCAGAGCTGCGCAAGCTGTCATGGGGTAAGCGGAGACGGCGCCGGCCCCGCCGCAGAGGGACTCGATCCCCCGCCAATCGCTTTTGACGACGTCGCCCGAGCCCGCGAGAGGAGCGCTTTCGCGCTCTATCAGGTCATTGGACAAGGTCTCGAGGGAACCGCCATGCCGGGCTTTTCCGATCTCCCGGCGGAAGATCGTTGGAGCCTTGCTTATTATTCTGGGTCCATTGCATTTCCGGAGGTAGAGCGGGGAAGACGTATCTGGAATGACGAACCGGCGATCCGGGCACGCATTCCCGATCTCGCTGCTCTATCCGGTCTCACACCGGCAGCCCTCGGCGAGGCGATCGGAACCGAGCGGGCCGATGCCGTCATGGCCTATTTGAGGGCTCATCCTGAAGCCGTGGCGAGCGATACGACCGGCTCACTCGCTCTGGCACGCGAACGATTGCAGCAAAGTCTTGCCGCTTACGAAGCGGGTAATAAAACCGAGGCGCGCGAACTCGCGCTCTCGGCCTATCTCGATGGCTTCGAACCGTTGGAGGCCGTTTTAAGCACGCGCGATGCCGATCTCCTCGCATCTGTCGAAATCGGCATGGCCGAGCTTCGAGCGGCAATCAGCCGCGGTGACCCGGTGGCCGCCGTCGCCGAGAAGGTGAATGCGCTCGACGTTCTTTTCTACCGGGCCGAGACGGTGCTCGCCCCGGCCAATGCCAGCGAAGCGTCGGCATTTTTGGGAGCCTTTGCGATCCTGTTGCGCGAAGGGCTAGAGGCATTGCTGATCGTGATCGCGATGATCGCGTTCCTGCGCAAGGCCGAGAGAACGGAAGTTCTGCCCTTCGTCCATGGCGGATGGCTCTCCGCTCTTGGGGCCGGAGCCCTGACATGGGTGGCAGCGACCTACCTGATCGGAGTGAGTGGTGCGGGCCGCGAGCTGGTGGAGGGGTTCGGATCGCTTTTTGCCGTTCTCGTCCTGCTGTCGGTCGGCATATGGATGCACGGCAAGTCGCAGGCCGGCGAATGGCAACGCTATATCCGGAAAACCATGCAGCACGCTCTCTCGCGCAGGTCCGCATGGTTTCTGTTCGGGCTGGCCTTCCTCGTGGTTTACCGGGAGGTCTTCGAGACGATCCTGTTCTTCGCAGCGCTCTGGAGTCAGGGCCATACCGACGCGATTCTTGCTGGCGCTGCCGCCGCAATCGTCTTGCTAGCGCTGATTGCGTGGGCGATGCTGCGCTACAGTCGCCGACTGCCAATTGGAACATTCTTCGCGTATAGTTCGGTTCTGATCGGCATTCTTGCCGTCGTCCTGGCCGGGAAGGGTATTTCGGGGCTCCAGGAAGCCGGATTGTTGGGCATCACTCCGCTTCCGAATCTGCCCCGCATACCGATTCTGGGCATCGCACCGGCACTTGAGCCAGTGGCGGCGCAAATTCTCACGCTCGCGCTCATCGCGCTGGGTTATTGGCGCAACAGAATGAAAGGCATGCAATCCGGAACACCGCAGGCCGAAACCGGTTGACGACGCTCCGGGCAAGGGAAGCATTATGATCGACAGACGTTCTATTCTTGGCGGTGCAGTGCTTGGCGCAGGTGCACTGGGAATAGCCGCGTATGCCCGGCGCGACCTGTTGACAGACCGGAATACGGCGCTTGCTTCGGTAACCGCGCGCTCGAAACTTCTCATTCCTCCTCTTTATTCAGGCGAACGAGATAGTGGCGAGCGGGTTTTCGATCTCAATCTGCGCCACGGCGTCTCACATTTTTTTGACGGGCTCGAAACGCCGACCATCGGTATCAACCAGTCCTATCTAGGCCCCACACTTGAGATGCACGCCGGCGATACGGTGCGGATGAATGTCACGAGCGATCTGTCCGAAACGGCGACCGTCCACTGGCACGGTTTTCATCTTCCGGCGCGAGCCGATGGCGGACCGCATCAGCCGATCGAGCCAGGAGGGAGCTGGACCGCGCGTTTCGATGTCCGACAGCGCGCAGCGATGTTCTGGTATCATTCGCATGCGCACCGCCGCTCGGGGCCACAGGTCTATCAGGGTCTGGCCGGAATGATCTACGTCCGCGACAGCGCGAGCGAGGCGCTCGACCTTCCAAACGACTATGGCATCGATGATATACCGCTGGTCGTACAGGATCGCGCTTTCGCGCGCGATGGAAGCCTCGTTTATTCCACACGCATGCATAATATCATGATGGGAATGATGGGTGACACGATGCTGGTCAACGGCGTCGTCGAGCCCGTCTTCGAGGCAAAGTCCGATCGTTTGAGGCTGCGACTAGTCAATGGCTCGAACGCACGCTTTTACCGTTTCGGGTTCGACGATGGCCGCAGCTTCCATCAGATCGGAACCGACGGCGGTTTGCTCGCCGCGCCGCTGCCAACCGACAATGTTGTTCTTGCTCCCGGCGAACGCGCGCAGGTAATCGTCGATGTCAGCGATGGAAGGCCGGTTTCGCTGCTTGCGGACGGGCTCGAAATCATGGGCATGGGAAATAGGGGCCGGGGAATGAGAGGGCCCGGACCCACGCGCGATTCCGACCGGCCGACGGACAATTGGATGATGGGCGAACGGGAGCGTCGCGATGGGATGATGGGCGGTATGATGGATGAAAGGCGTCGCTTTACCGTGCTGGACATCCGGCCGGCCGCGAGCCGCAGGCGGGCGATCGCTATGCCGCGCCAGCTCGCTACCTTGCCTCAGATCGATCCAGGCGACGCGGTCCGGACGCGCCGTTTCGTTCTCGATATGGGCATGGGAATGCGCATGATGCGTGGAGGCGGTTTTACCATCAACGGCAAATCGATGGACATGCAGCGTATCGACGAGACAGTGCGGGTCGATACCACCGAAATCTGGCAGGTCGAGAATGCCTCGATGATGGCGCATCCGTTCCACATCCACGATGTGCAGTTCCGTATCCTCGACCGGAACGGCAGGGCCCCTGATGCGACGGAACAGGGGCTAAAGGACACGGTTGTCGTCTATCCGGGCGAAGCCGTGCGGCTCCTTTTGCGGTTCGAGGACTACACCGACCCGGATTTGCCTTACATGTACCACTGCCACATCCTCGAGCACGAAGATGCCGGCATGATGGGGCAATTCACCGTCACAGCCTGAATCAGTAGCCGAGCAGAAGACCTGCCACCGACAGCCTCCAGGCCCTCACCAATGCGAGAACCATTCCATGAAAGCATCCGATCTTCTTGTCGCCGCGTTGGAAGCCGAAGGCGTCGAGTATATCTTCGCGGTTCCGGGCGAGGAAAACCTCGATCTTCTGGAGTCACTGCGGACCTCGTCGATCCGTCTGATCGTTACCCGGCACGAGCAAGGGGCAGGGTTCATGGCGGCAACCTATGGACGTCTTACCGGTAAAGCCGGCGTATGCCTTGCCACGCTGGGACCAGGGGCGACAAACCTCACGACGCCCGCAGCTTATGCCGCTCTGGGCGCTTTCCCTCTGGTCATGATAACCGGCCAAAAACCTATCAAGGTCTCGAAGCAGGCGCAGTTCCAGATCGTCGATGTCGTCTCGCTTTTCACCCCACTATGTAAGATGGCGAAGCAGATCGTGAATGGGGAGCGCATTCCTTCGCTCGTGCGCGAAGGTTTCAGAAGAGCTCAGGAAGAGCGACCCGGTGCAGTTCTGCTGGAACTGCCTGAAGATATTGCCGAGGAAGAAACCTCCGAACCGGTCGTTGCGCCCCACCCCCGGCAATATGCGGTGGCCGGAGATGCCGCGCTAGACGAAGCTGCCGAGCGGATTCTCGCCGCCGATCGCCCGCTGCTTTTGGTTGGTGCCGGGGCCAACCGACGTAGCGCCTGCAAGGCGCTCCGAAAGTTCGTCGACGATACCCAATTTCCGTTTTTTAATACGCAAATGGGCAAGGGAGTGCTCGATGAGGCAAGCCCCCTGTATCTGGGAACGGCGGCTCTATCGTCGGATGACTATGTTCATTGTGCCATCGATCGCGCAGACCTGATCGTCAATATCGGCCATGACGTGGTCGAGAAACCGCCCTTTTACATGGAGCCTGACGGACGCACCGTTATCCATGTGAATTACAAGGCCGCAGAGGTCGACCAGGTCTATTTTCCGCCGCTGGAAGTCATTGGCGATATTGCCGGATCTGTCGAGCGACTAGGAAACCGGCTGCGCGGCAAACACCCTAGTGACCCGGCAGCCTACGCCAATGTCCATGAGGACATCGCGGCGCACATCCGCCAAGGCAGCGACGATGGCCGCTTTCCGATGGTGCCCCAGCGCATCGTTGCAGATGTACGGGCGGTCATGGGCCGGGACGACATCGTCGCACTCGACAACGGCATCTACAAGATCTGGTTCGCCCGCAACTATATCGCGCATGAGCCGAACACGATTCTGCTCGACAACGCGCTGGCGACGATGGGAGCGGGTCTCCCCTCGGCGATGATGGCAGCGATGCTGTCGCCCGAGCGCCGCGTGCTCGCCGTATGCGGCGATGGCGGGTTCATGATGAATTCGCAGGAGGTGGAAACCGCGGTCAGGCTCGGCCTCAACCTTGTCGTACTCATACTCAATGATTCCGCTTACGGTATGATCCGATGGAAGCAGGAAGAACTTGGCTTTCCCGAATACGGTCTGAGCTTCGCCAACCCCGACTTCGTTGCCTATGCGAAGAGTTATGGTGCGACGGGCCACCGGATCGAGAGCAGCGAAGCACTGGTACCGACGTTGAATGAAGCGTTCGAAAGCGGCGGCGTTCACCTCATCGACTTACCGGTGGATTATTCCGAGAACCGCAAGGTTCTGATCGATGAACTGAAGGCGATGGAGTGTCCTCAATGACGTGGCAGGTCCTCAATCCCTACGACCAGGAATGCATTGGCAGCGTGGAGCTGGTCGACTGGCCACAAATCGATCGTTGGCTCGACGAGGCGCGCGCGCTGCACGAAGACCGGCAAGCGCGGCTCCCCGCCCATGAACGCATCGCCATCCTGCAGCGCGCCAGCGTGCTGATGCGCGAGCGCGCGGAGACGCTGGCAATGCAGATTGCGCGCGAGGGCGGCAAACCCATCATCGACGCGCGCGTGGAAACCAGTCGCGCCATTCAGAGCGTCGAACTGTGCATACACGAATTATTCGCCAGCGGCGGGCGCGAAATCCCGATGGACCTGACGCAGGCGGGGGCAGGACGCAAAGCCTATACTTTCCGTGAGCCGATCGGGCCGGTCGTGGCGATCTCCGCTTTCAATCATCCTCTGAACCTGATCGCCCATCAGGTGGGACCGGCGGTTGCAAGCGGATGCCCCGTACTGGTGAAACCGGCCAAGGACACGCCCCTTTCCGGCAAGAGCTTCGTCGAAATCCTTTATGAAGCCGGACTCAATGAAAATTGGTGCCGTTTCGTGCCGTGCTCGGACGAGGTCGCCGAAAAAATGGTCACCGATCCACGAACTGCGTTCTTCTCCTTCATCGGTTCGGCCAGAGTTGGCTGGATGCTCCGCTCCAAACTGGCCCCTGGCACCCGCTTGGCGCTGGAACATGGGGGCGCGGCCCCGGTCATCGTCGATGACAGCGTTGCGCACGCCAAGGTAATTCCTCCGCTCCTGAAAGGGGGCTTTTATCATTCTGGTCAGGTCTGCGTCTCGGTGCAGCGCGTGTTCGTTCCGCGCGCCGAATTGCCGGACTTCGCTGCCGAGCTCGCTGCGGGAGCAGAAGCGCTGACGGTGGGCGATCCGACCAATGCGGAAACCCAATGCGGTCCGCTCATTCGTCCTGCCGAAGTCGACCGCGTCGAATCCTGGGTCGATGCAGCCGTTCAGGGCGGCGGCAGGCTCGCCGCAGGGGGTAAGCGCACGGGTTCCACCCTTTACCAGCCCACGGTCCTTGTCGATCCGCCCGACGACGCCGATGTATCGCGGAAGGAAGTGTTCGGCCCTGTGGTCTGCATTTACGGATACGACGACGTCGATGCTGCGATCACGCAGGCGAACGCGCTTCCCTACGCCTTCCAGGCGGCTGTGTTTACCGACCGAATGTCCTGGGCCGATTACTGCGTCGAAGCGCTGGCCGCGTCAGCCGTAATGGTCAACGATCATACCGCATTTCGCGTCGACTGGATGCCGTTCGCAGGACGCCGTCAGTCGGGTCTCGGAACAGGCGGTATCGGTTACACGATGGCCGATATGAGCGAAGAAAAGATGGTGGTCGTGAATTCACCATCCAGCGTCCGATGACCTTGAGCGCGGCGAAACGGCTTGCGCCCGTTTTGATTCTGGCCAGCTTCGGCCTCGACCAATTGTCGAAAACCTGGGCGCATTCTTTCGTTGGTTCGGGTAACGTGATCGCAGTGTTCCCGGGCTTCAATCTAGTCGCCATCACCAATAGCGGCGTGGCATTCGGATTGGCTGGTGAAGCAGCACCGGTTATCCTTATCGCGATCGGCGTTTTGCTTTCGGGACTACTCGGGATTTGGCTGATGAGAACCAGATCGGCCATCCATGCGCTCGGCTTGAGCCTCGCGATTGGCGGAGCGCTCGGCAACGTTGCGGACAGGCTGATGTTCGGTGCTGTCAGAGACTTCATCGATTTATACTGGGATACTCTTCATTGGCCATCATTCAATCTGGCCGACGTCGCGATCGTAGTGGGACTGGGGCTTTTGGTCCTGGTGGGCGAAGAGCAGCCTGAAAACCGCCCCGACATGAACTGAGTTAAAAATAGCGTAAGGCAGGGAAGGGCCTAGGGTTCCGCATAGCGCGGGCGAGCGAAACACCAGCGCGCTCCTGATGCCGTCCGTCGCGCCAGAACGCCGCTCCGTCGCGATCTCGCTTGCACCTACAGTAACTGTAGCACCCATCTGCTGATGGAACACGCTATGTTAGCGCTCACCACAGGAGATTTTCAATGACACTTCAACTTGGCGACACCGCACCCGATTTCGAGGCCGACACAACCGATGGCACGCTCAAGTTCCATGAATGGATGAGTGGCGACTGGGCGGTGCTGTTCTCGCACCCTGCGGATTTCACTCCTGTTTGCACAACGGAACTTGGTGAGGTTGCCCGCCTGAAACCGGAATTCGACAAACGCGGCGTTAAAGTGATCGGTCTCAGCGTTGATCCACTCGAAGACCACCGATCCTGGGCAGGCGACATAGCCGAAACCCAGGGTCATGCTCTCAACTTTCCGCTGATCGCGGACCCGGATCGTGAAATCGCCGATCTCTATGGAATGATCCATCCACAGGCCGACGACACTCTTACCGTACGCTCGGTCTTCGTAATCGGATCCGATAAAAAGGTGAAACTTACGCTGACCTATCCCGCGAGCACGGGTCGAAATTTCGAAGAGATCCTGCGGGTCATCGATTCGCTGCAACTGACAGCCGACCACAGCGTGGCCACGCCTGTTAACTGGCAGCATGGCGAGGACGTCATCATCGTGCCCTCGCTCAGCGATGAAGAAGCGCGTGAGAAATTCCCCAAAGGCTGGGAGACGGTAAAACCTTATCTGCGCGTCACACCGCAACCGCAGGATTGATCGCAGCATAAGGGGCAATGCGAGACTTATCGGCGGGAGCATAGTCAAAAGCGAGCCGGTTGGTTTCGCTGTGGCTGGCTCGGCACCGATATGCCAAATCGAAAGGACGGTATTGGTCTATGAATCATTCCATAAAACAGAGCGAAGAACTCATACCGCAAGGGCCCGTCGACAGCACACTCCATTTCCTGAGACGGCCCTATGACTTCGTAAGCACGGTCTGCTCGCGAACCGGTGGCGATATGTTCGAAACCCGCCTGTTGCTCCGGCGGACTGTGTGCCTGCGCGGCGAAGCTGCGGCCGAGATGTTCTACGATAAAACGCGAATGTCGCGCGACGGCGCGATGCCGGAACCGGTTCGGGCGACTTTGACTGGCAAGGGCGGAGTCCAGGGTCTGGATGGCGAGCGGCATCTGCGGCGCAAGGAAATGTTCGTGTCGTTGCTGACGCAAGAGCGTGTCGAGGCTCTGGGAGAGAAATTCGAAAAAATGTGGTTGGCCCAGCTCCCGGCATGGACCCGGGAAACGCAGGTAATCTTCTACGAAGCGCTGCATCCCATATTGGCCGAAGCAGTGTGCGACTGGGCCGGAGTGCCACTACCGGCTGAAGAGCGCATCAAGCGAACTCGCGACCTTGTTCTACTCTTCGACCGCGCGGCCGCGCTCGGCTTGGGCCATTTTCAAGCCCGGCGCGCTCGCAGCCGGTCCGAAGCGTGGCTCGCTCGCATCATCAAGGATGTGCGCGATAGCCGTCTGGTCCCACACGCTGAATCCGCGCTGGCTGTGATCGCTGGGCACCGGGATGAGAATGGCGCGCTGCTAAGTCCCAAGATCGCCGCCGTCGAACTGCTGAACGTTCTGCGCCCAACCGTCGCAGCGTCTGTCTATATCACTCTCCTGGCGCATGCTCTCCATTCGTTTCCCGATTTGGCTCCGACCCCTGCATCCGATCGCTCTGAGATGGGCTATTTCGTCCAGGAAGTGCGCCGGTTCTATCCCTTCTTTCCTGCGGTCGCTGCCAGAAGCCGAAAGGACTTCCGGTGGCGAAATGTCCGTTTTCCCGCCGGGCGACGTTTCCTGCTCGACTTGCACGCAACCAACACTGATCCTCATCTCTGGAACGAGCCGGAAACCTTCAATCCGGAGCGCTTTCGCGAGGAAGGCATTTCCGCGTTCGCATTGATCCCTCAGGGCGGCGGCGATGTCCCGAAAAATCATCGCTGCCCCGGCGAGACGGTCGTGCTCGAAGTGATGGAGCGCGCGTTGCGAATGCTTCTTTGCGAAATGGAATATCGGCTTCCCCCGCAGGATCTGCGCATCGATCGTTCCCGGATGCCGGCGCTGCCAGGCAGCAAGATCATTCTCGAGGATATCCGGCGCAGTGAGCGGTCTTTGAAAGAGACTTGAGGAGAGCCGGGAACGCGTTGAGATCTCTCAGAAAGGAACGTCCGATTGCACAGCAGCTAAGACGAAATCGCTCTTTGAGAAGCACCGACGCCTCATGGGAGGGCAACATGATGCTCGGATTTGGCTGGGCACTTCTCGACGCCCAAACAGGAGAGAACCGTCCGCACAGTCATCTGGCACACCAGATCAGTCTTTCGCTGGTCGACTCTTGCAGCATTAACGCTGACCGAGATCTTCGCTTGTCGCCCGGTGAAGCTGTTCTCATCCCTGCCACCACGGTTCACCGCTTGACGCCATCCGGTGCCATCCTGCGAAATCTGTATGTCGATCCGTTTTTCATGGGAACCCGTGACCTCAACAAGAGTGTTGGACTGGAACGGCTTTCGACCGCTGAAGCGAATGCATTGGCTCTGGTTGGATCTGGGAACGAGGCACGCAAATGGATGGAAGGCTTTTTGAACCGGAAGGGTTCGAACCAAATCGACCCGCGCCTCCGCTCTACGCTGCAACGGATCGAACCCGGGGCGTCACCTTCGGAATTGGCCAAAGCCGTCGGTGTTTCGACCACGCGGATGCGGGAAATTGCGATTCGAGATTTTGGAGTGCCGACGACCAAGCTCCTGCAATGGTTGCAAGTTCAGCGTGCCATCGAAGGTTTCCACCAGTCTCATAGTCTAGCTGCCGCCGCGGCCGCAGGTGGGTTTTCCGATCAAGCGCATTTTACCCGTCGTTTGGTCGAATGGTTCGGCGTGACGCCATCACAGGGTCTCGCAAAAATCGAGATTACCATCGTGCGTTAAGACGCCAGCGAAACGTTCAATACCGGGGCCCTAAGGGAGCGTAGACGGAACCATCGTTTGAGGGAGGCTGCAATGGCCGTTTTTCGTTATCTCTATGGCCCGCTCTATTTTTTCGGCTTTGTCGGGGGCGCTACGGCGATCGTGTCCTCGGGTAGTTCGCCGGCCTGGTTGTTCGTTCTGATCATCGCCGCGATTGGGTCCTCGCTCGCCGCCGAGCGTATCGCGCCTTTCGAAAACCAGTGGAACTCGAGCCATGGCGATGGCCGTAGAGACATTTTGCATGCCCTCGTGAATGAAGGATCTCTTGTGGCTATGGTGCTGCTTCTTCCGCTCATCACAAGCCTTGTCCCTTGGGAATCAGCCTGGCCAAAGACGCTGCCCTTATGGGCCGATGTAGCAATGGCTATTGTACTCCTCGACGTGGGGATTACCCTTGCCCATTTCGCCAGTCACAGGGTTTCGTTTCTCTGGCGTTTTCACGCCGTGCATCATTCGGTACGCCGCATGTACGGCTTCAACGGGCTACTGAAGCATCCAGTCCACCAGTTCATCGAGGTTACCGCCGGTGCGTTGCCCTGGCTTCTTCTGGGAATCCCTCTCGATGTCGCCGCCGTGGCTTCCTTTGCGGTGCTGATACAGCTCCAGTTACAGCACTCGAACGTCGACATGCGGGTCGGGCCGTTGGCATATATCTGGGCCGTCGCTCCAGTCCATCGGCACCACCACCTCGCATCCGAAACGGACGGCGACGTCAATTTCGGTCTCTTCTTGACGCTCTGGGATGTTCTGCTTGGTACAGCGCGCTTTGGGTCGAGCCAGCATATCAGAGCGGGGGCGATTGGCCTCGCTGGCATCGAAGATTATCCGGATGCCTATCTAGCACAGTTGGCCGAACCATTTAGAAAGCAGGCACAGTCTCTGCCGGAGCTCGGCCCACAAAGCGAGAGACAGGCATGACCGATCAACATGCAGTCTATACGCCGCCAGCCGGTTATCCTATTCTCACGCCACTCTACGATATCGGGGTCCGACTTTCGACCCGCGAAAAAAGGTAGCGTAGAGACCTTGTGGACCTGATTGAGCCCAAGTGTAACGAGGTCCTGCTCGACATTGGGGCGGGTACCGGCAGCCTGGCGCCACTACTGGCCACGAAAAACCCAGCCACGACGTACTTCGGGATCGATCCAGACGAAGATGCGATCCAGATCGCACGAAAGAAAGCGGGGCGAGCTGGAATAGATGCTGAATTCAAACATGGATTATTCTCGGTGGCCACTGTTGCCAAATGGCCAGCGCCGAACATCGCCACACTCTGCCTCGTTCTCCATCAAGTTCCTTATGATGAGAAGCTCCGCTTGCTTTGCGAGATTTACGAAGCACTTAAGCCAGGTGGACGCCTGTTCATAGCAGACTACGGCGAGCAGCAATCACGCCTCATGCGTGTCCTGTTCAGAGCAACGATACAGCAGCTCGACGGTGTTTCGGACACGCAGCCAAACGCGGACGGCGCGCTTGTACCGCTTATGGAACAAGCTGGATTTCTCAGCATCACAGAATGCAAGAGATATCAAACCATCACTGGCTTGATATCGATCTACGGAGCGACCAAGACTTCTGCAGATGAATGAGAAGATTGCTCATTTACTCGCTTGGTTTGGAGTGGCCGGTACATGGATTTGCTGACAGAGAGTTTCACCTCTCGCGAGGATTTGTCCCAAGAGGTCCACGACGGTCAACTACGCTGACCCGGCGTGATTTTGCCTCAATCACGAGTCGCTCAAGTACGCCATTGCCGGGAAAGGCGATGACATAGCGCGTAGCAAAATGCTCGTCCATCTCTTCAAGGACCCGCGCCTGATAGTCGCGCCAGTTCCCTTTGAAGTTCATATCCTTGAGCATGCTGTGCGCGATAACGAGGTAGACCCGGATCGCCTATTGCTATGTCCGCTATGTCCGCAAGTTTGCGCTAAAGCGGACAGGCAGCAAGCGTTTAGAGTTTCGGACGCCGCGAGGCGTCGGAAAGTCGACGGTGCCCGAACCCGCGGGCCGCACGCGGTGCGCTATGGGGATTTCGACTTTGCGCTGATCCCGACGGCTGCTGACGGTGCCGATAAGCGGAAGGGTCCGATAGCAGCCGGTCCGATTTTGCGATGACAAAGCAGCCGTAGGACGCCGGTTCGTCCGATTTTGGTGATGCGACTACTGCTTTTGGGCGGGTAATATGCGGACGTCATCGCCGCCGGAAGCGTGGCTGCGGCGGGGTGGAACAGTGTCATGCCGAGCCGGGTCACGGCGCAGGTTGCCCGGATGGAGCGGCTGCGCTCGGCGGACCGCGTGGCGGATGGCAGCGCTGGAAGGTCTCGATGATGACCATGTGCCCGCCACAGCAAGGGCATGGCGGGTGGGGATCGGGCGGTTCGACGGGCGCCTCATCGACGGCAGGCGGTGCGACCGCGAGCAGCTGGCGGGTGCGTTCGAGACGGGCCTTGCGAGTGCTTCCGGCGAGGAGGCCATAGTGGCGGATGCGGTGGAAGCCACGAGGCAGGCAGTGCAGCAGGAAGCGGCGGATGAACTCGTCGGCGCCGAGCGTCATGATCTGCTGCCGGTCTGGGGCAGAGCGACGATAATCCTTGTAGCGGAACGTTACGACATCCTCGTCGAAGGAGATGAGCCGACTGTTCGAGATCGCGACCCGGTGGGTGTAGCGCGAGAGATAGGCGAGCACGGCCTCGGGCCCGGCGAACGGCGGCTTGGCATATACCACCCAGCGCTTCTTCCTCACCGGTGACAGATGGCGCAGCAACGCACGGCGGTCGGCCAACTCCGCCAGCTTACCGAAGAAGGCGAGCTTACCGGCATCGTGCAGCGCCAGCAGCCGGGTGAGGAACAGGCGGCGGAAGAATGCACCCAGCACTCGCACCGGAAGGAGGAAAGCCGGGCGGGAGGATATCCATCTCTCCCCGTCCAGCGCGATGCCGCCTCCCGGCACGATCATGTGGATGTGCGGATGGTGGGTCATGGCCGAACCCCAGGTGTGAAGCACGGCGGTGATGCCGATCCGGGCGCCGAGATGCCTGGGATCGGCGGCGATGGTCAGCATCGTCTCCGAGGCGGTCTTGAACAGCAGGTCGTAGAGGAGCGCCTTGTTGGTGAACGCGATCTGGGCGATCTCGGCGGGCAGCGTGAACACGACATGGAAGTAACCGACCGGCAGCAGGTCGGCCTCGCGCGCGGCGAGCCAGGTCCGTGCGGCGGCGCCCTGGCACTTGGGGCAATGCCGGTTGCGGCAGGAGTTGTAGGCGATCCGCCAGTGCCCGCAGTCGGTGCAGGCCTCGACATGCCCGCCCAGCGCGGCGGTGCGACAGTGCTCGATCGCCGACATGACCTTGAGCTGATGCAGGCTCAGGTGCCCGGCATGAGCGGCCCGATAAGCAGGTCCGGCAGCACGGAAGACGTCGGCAACCTCGAGCGAGGTGCGCACCGGCTCTCAGCCGCTCGGCACCTCGTTATCCGGTGCCGCCAAGGCCAGTCGGTCGAGCGGGCTGACAACTGCCCGCATCGTCTTCGTTGCCACCTTGGTGTAGAAGGCCGTGGTGTTGAGCTTGGCATGGCCGAGCAGTGCCTGGATAACGCGGATATCGACGCCGTCCTCGAGCAGATGCGTCGCAAAACTATGCCGTAGGGTGTGCGGTCCGACCCGCTTGGCGATATCGGCTGCCTCTGCCGCTTGAACGACGACCCGGTAGAGCTGGCGGGTGCTGATCGGCACCGTCGCGTTCTGACCTGGGAAGAGCCAGCCATCGGCATGAAGCACACCCTGTTGCCGCCCCGCGCGCCACCACTCCCGCAGCAGCACAAGCAGACCTTCGGGCAGCATGGCGTTGCGATAGCGTCCACCCTTGCCGCGTTCGATCCTGAGCAGCATGCGCTTGCTGTCGATATCGCGCACCTTGAGCGCCGAGACCTCGCCGACCCGCAGCCCCGCACCGTAGGCCACCGACAGCGCGGCCTGGTGCTTGAGGCAGGTCGTGGCGTCGAGGAGCCGCTTCACCTCGGGCTGGGTCAGCACAACCGGGATCTTGCGAGCATGAGCGGTGCGGACCAGCTTGCGGGCAAGCCCGGGCCGGTCGAGGGTGTGGGTGAAGAAGAACCGCAGCGCCGCGACAATGCTGTTCATGGTCGGCGCCGGAACGCCGGCTTCCTGCTGTTCGATCTGGAAGCGGCGGATATCCTCGGAGGTCGCGGTGTGGGGCGAGCGCCCCAGCCAGGTCGCGAACCGCCCGACATCGCGCAGATAGTTGCGCTGCGTCTCCGGGCTGAACCGGCGCATGGTCATATCCTCGATCAGCCGCTGGCGCAGCGGGCTGATGGGCGAAACAGGTACAAGATCGTTCATCTCTCGACTCCTCGGTTGAAGGAGCCGGAATGGTCGGCCTTGTTCGATCTACTCGCTACGTTCTTGCTCTGGCGTCACCCGCGCCGCCAGCACCCCTCCCGCGAAGCGGGTTCGTGCTACGGCCCATTTCCTGCCATTCCGCCACTCTTCCACAGCTAATACGTGATCGAGTGTAGGCATATCCAACCTGTTCTCAATCGCTTCGCCGTCGATTGCATTCCGCGCGACGGCAGCTTCGCGCCCTAATTCTAGTCGTTCGGACTCTCCCGGAAAATGCCCGGAAGCGGACTGGCAGCTTTTCTCCGGTCATGAGCACCGCCGATGTCCAATCATGGGTGGAGGGCGGCCGCTTCGAAAGAGATTTGAAGTGTGGTGATGTCAACCTCGCGGCCTAGTCATCAGAATAAGCCGCGCATTGTCGAATGCCGCCGTGCATGATCCTTTTGGCTGATCGAACGCAACTTGCCATGATTGGTAGCTCCTTGTTGCGACCGTTTCTGGTTCCCTGAGCCCGGACCCAGCATAAGGTCCGGCTATGCCAACCTACAATCTGATATTCCATGAAGACGACCACGGCGTTGGAAAGCGTGTTGAGCGTGAGGGCCAGAACGTGGGGAACAGCGTGTTGCTCTGGATGATCGCGATCGGTCAGGCATTTGGACGGTGCAAAGTGATACTCGAACGGTATATAGTGATGCCGGAACGTTGCCGGGCGAAAAGTCGAGACTGCAGCAGCATGCGAACGAGCAAGAAGCATCTACGTGATCAAAAGCTATCTCGAGACGGCTGATTTTTCAGAAGTAGAAAACCCACAGGGCACCGGTCAGCTCGCCACGAAACTTCAAATGCTCGTCAGTTCCTCGCAGATCGCTAGCTCCACGAGAACGTCGTCAAATGGGGGAGGCAACCAAAGCCGAGGTAAAACGCATCCTGAGGAAGTGTCGAGCCTATGTGGAGCATCACCCCTCGGGAGTGAGCCAATAGACACTCATATTCCTATATGACGGCGAGCTGACGGTTGGTCAGCGTACCGCCATATTGACGCTGCAGGCGTATCTTGCGCTCCAGATCGTCGATGATTGCGCCGCTGAAATTTACCCCACTGAGATCCTCCATGAAGCTGATCCCGCCAGGCGTATCGACGTTCAGCTCGATCATCTTGTCCCCCACGATATCGAGGCCGGTTAGATACATGCCGTCGTCGATCAACTTGGGCCCCACGATTTCAGCGATCGCCAGCGCGTTTTCGTCAGGAGCCATCATCTCGTATCCCCCACCGGCTGAAATATTCGATCGGTGATCCTCGGTCTGGCTAAACCGGCGTAGGCTAGCATAGGTGTCATCTACCTTGAGCGGGCGCCCGTTCAGAGTGATGATGCGCAGGTCGCCATCCGCGGCTGCGGGAAGGTATTCTTGCACGATAGCATAGCCATCGCGAATGACCGCTTCGGTTATCTGGTTGAGATTCTGTCGATTTTTCTTGTCGAGGAGGAAAACGCCTTGTCCGCCAGATCCCTGCAAGGGCTTAATCACGCCCTTGCCACCATGGGCATCTAGGAAACGCCTGACCTCTTTCGGTTCGCGGGTTATCATGGTTTTGGGACGCACGCTGGCAGGAAACCCCTGGAAATAGGTCTTGTTCACTGCATCGGTCAGATGGCGGGGATCGTTGAGCACGATGGTTCGCTGTAGTGAAGCCAGTTGCGCGAACAGCAAGCTGGATGACGGGGCCCAACTGCGCGCGACGAGTTCTTCGGCCGGGTCGCTACGAAGCATGAGGATGTCCCAGTCGCTAAGCGCAATTCTGGTCCGGTCCATCCCAGTATTCTGCAAGTGCGCAAGATAGTCGGTATCGTCCTCGAACTCGCTGATCTTGCTGAGGGTGGCCATGGCACAGATGCCCTCCTCCCAGTCGTAGATGAAATCACCAAGGCCGATAAGCGCGACCTGATGTCCTCGCGCCACTGCCCGACGGGCGAGGCGAATGGTCGAATAGTTGTCCTGCTCGGTGGCTACGTCGTTGACTACGAAGGCAAGCTTGATCTTATCAGCCGTCACTGAGGTGTTTCCTGGTAAAGCGCTGAGAGCGGAAGCTTGCGCACCTGCGCAAGCCGCTGGCGGGCGGCCGCGTCATCACAATAGGTGGGCAGGAGTTCGGGCGGGTGTAGAATTCCCAGTTCGATCAGCTTTTCCAAGCTTGGCAATTGCTTCAGAGCAAACTTCCCGAGGAAAAGAATCTCGAATTTGTCTCCACGACTTAGATAGGCGAGGAGCTCTTCCAATCCCTTAAGATAAAGAGCGTCCTTGGTCAGCCCGCCCCCCCGCTTGGCACGCACAGCGGTATCAAAAGCGTCTTTCGAGGGAATTGCGTGTTGCTCTGTCAAACAGGCATAGATTTCAGCGCCCGTCTCTTTCTCGGCGGCCATATGTGCTGCAACGACCCTCGCGGCAAGGACGCGTAAGCGATCGGCGGGGAGATACCCCGTGAGGTATTCTCCGAGCACCGCAAGGCCCTCCTGCAAAACATCGTAGTCGCACAGCCCGCCTGCTAGGGTGTGCAAAGGTTGTCGCCGACCGTTATGGCGGGTTAAGACGTGGGTGCCGATCTCGTGGGCGATGAGGGGCTTCACCCTATGGCGCGAAGTACGGTAATCGTGTGCGACGTGGAAATCACCTGCGGACACGTACATCGAGGTCCCCGGCGTAGGATCGACCACAATACCGCACCGAAAGGTCGGCGCCCGTTTGCGATAACCGGCAATGGCAGCTTCCGCTGCTTCGCACACTTCGGCAGCCCCGACGTCCTCCTGTTTCGGCGTGAGGACCGGAACAGTTGCCAGCAAGTCTTTTGCCGTCTGGAGAAACCGCTCGCTGACATGTCCAAAAAGGTCGATGCTCGCCAGGATGAAGCCATCCTTGTCGCGCATACGAACCAATTCGATTTGGCGGTCGAGCTCACGCTGCTTCTCGAGCATAAGCGCCTCAACGATCGGGTTCTTGATCTCGCGAACAGGCAAACTGAATAGTTCGCTACGAAGTACGGGCGCATCTTGATCGAGCCCCTCGCCATATCGGCTGTCGGGCATCGACCGGAAGGACGATGCCTGGAAGCCGTCCCAGATTTCGTCGATATTAACCGGCGTCAGACGCTCCAGCCAGTCGATTTTCCGGTCCATCTCCTCGAGAGCGCGATCAACGGCGATCGCCGCCTCGCAGAGCAGTTCGTCCGCGCCGTTATGG
>Ga0163111_10000320_pt1 | contig 29160 bp, 30 predicted proteins | sample CRUFie1St18metaG_FD_109645 | JGI IMG/M metagenome (GOLD analysis project Ga0163111, IMG submission 109645) | Marine microbial communities from the Costa Rica Dome - CRUD Field 142mm St18 metaG | ecosystem: Environmental > Aquatic > Marine > Oceanic > Photic zone | place: Costa Rica: the Eastern... | reverse complement strand
GTAAAAGTCTTTGTTACTTCTGCTGTACCTTTAACTTCTAAAATTGAAAATCTAATTCTTGAAAAATCGAAAAAATTTTCAAATAAAAATATTTTTATTGAAAATCAAATTGATCCTACTATAATAGGGGGATTTATTTTGAAAATAAATGACATGCAATATGATGCTAGCATACTAAATAAATTTAGAGTATTAAAAACAAAATTACTAAAAACAAACACGGTTTAAAGATTATTGATCATGGCAGATATAAACCCAGCTGAAGTATCAGCAATTTTAAAAAAACAACTAGAAGGTCATCTTAATGTTTCTTCAATGAATGAAGTAGGAACTGTTTTAGAAGTAGGAGATGGAATAGCGAGAGTATATGGATTATCAAATGCTCAGTATGGTGAATTAGTTTCTTTTAATGAAGGTCTAGAAGGAATGGTACTGAATCTAGAGGAGGATCATGTTGGGGTTGTATTGTTCGGCTCTTCAAAGGGAGTTAAAGAAGGCGACACTGTCAAAAGAACACAAAAAATTGCCTCTATAAACGTAGGAGAGGGAGTATCAGGACGTGTTCTCAACACCCTTGGTCAACCTATTGACGGCAAAGGACCTGTAAGCGGAGAATTGTTTGAAATGCCATTAGAAAGAAAAGCTCCTGGTGTTGTATTTCGTCAGCCAGTAAACGAACCTCTTCAAACAGGAATTAAATCAATTGATGCAATGATCCCTGTTGGACGTGGGCAAAGGGAACTAGTAATCGGTGATCGACAAACTGGAAAAACTACTGTATGTATAGATACAATACTTAATCAAAAAGAATTTTATGATGCAGGTGAACCAGTTTATTGTGTTTATGTTGCTATTGGTCAAAAAGCTTCCACAGTTGCTGCTATTACAAAAACATTAGAGGACAGAGGTGCTATGGCTTATACAACTATTGTTGCTGCAAATGCTTCTGATCCTGCTCCAATGCAAGTATATGCTCCATTAGCTGGAGCAGCTATTGGAGAGTACTTTAGAGACACTGGGAGACCAGCGTTGATTATTTATGATGATTTATCTAAACAAGCTGTAGCATACAGAGAGGTATCACTATTGCTTAGACGGCCACCAGGTCGAGAGGCATATCCTGGAGATGTTTTTTATCTTCATTCTCGATTATTAGAGCGAGCTGCAAAAGTAATTTCTGATGATAATATAGCCAAAGAGATGAATGATCTTCCTGAGCCTCTAAAAAGTAAAGTAAAAGGAGGAGGTTCATTAACAGCCCTTCCAATAATTGAGACTCAAGCGGGTGATGTATCAGCATATATTCCTACAAATGTAATCTCAATTACTGATGGGCAAATATTTTTGGAATCAGATTTATTTAATTCAGGGGTTCGTCCAGCTATTAACGTTGGAATTTCTGTATCTCGTGTTGGAGGATCTGCTCAAATAAAATCAATGAAAAAAGTTTCTGGAACATTAAAACTAGATCAAGCTCAGTTTCGTGAATTAGAAGCTTTTGCAAAATTTGGCTCAGATCTTGATGCAGCAACATTGAATGTTATCGAAAAAGGAAAAAGAAATGTCGAAATTTTGAAACAGGCACAAAATGACCCTTTTACAGTAGAAGAGCAAGTTGCAATTATTTATGCAGGTTCAAAAAACTTATTAAAATCAGTTCCTGTAGAAAGTGTTAAAGAGTTTGAAAAAAATTATTTAGACACACTACGAAAAAATCATAATAAAATTTTAAAGGATTTAAAAGCAGGAAAACTTACGGACGAGGTTTTGGACACCTTAAATTCAGTTGCAAAAGAAACATCGTCTCAATTTGAATAAAATATGGCTAACCTTAAAGAAATAAGAAATAGAATTGCATCTGTTTCATCAACAATGCAAATCACAAGTGCGATGAAAATGGTTTCTGCAGCTAAACTAAAAAAAGCTCAGGATGCAATAACAGCAATGCGACCATATTCTTCAACTTTAACTAAACTTATTCAGAATTTAAGTGGTTCTCTTGATGGTGACCTCTCAAACCCATACACAATGATTCGTAAAGAGAATAACATATTAATTGTCTCTATATCATCTAATCGAGGTTTATGTGGTGCTTTTAATTCTAATATCATTAAAAAGACCAGCCACTTAATAAAAGAAACATATTCAAGTCAAAAGGTTTCTTTAGTTACTATTGGTAAAAAGGGTTCAGAAATTCTTTCAAAAACAGGAAAAGTTAAATCATCTTACAATTCCATTTTTGATGAACTAACATACAATAATGTTGGTTCAATAGCTCAAGAATTAATGAATAAATATGAAGAGAAGGAGTATGATAAGGTAATATTAGTTTACAATCGTTTTAAAAATGCAGCAACTCAAATAGTTGAAGTAGAATCTTATCTTCCAATCGTTTCAAAAGGTAAAGAAGAAACGAAAACAAATACCGATTATATATTCGAACCAAATAAAAGTGAGATTATTAACGAACTTTTACCAAAGTCATTGAAAATGCAACTTTTTAAAGCATTACGAGATTCTTTTGCCAGTGAACACGGAGCGCGTATGACAGCTATGCACAAAGCCACTGATAATGCCACCGAATTAAGAGACCAATTAAAATTAACATACAATAAAGCACGCCAAGCAGCAATTACAAACGAAATACTTGAAATTGTTGGAGGAGCAGAAGCATTAAATACTTAATTCGCGAAACCTTTATAAAAAGTAAGAACCCTACTTGTAATATCTGTTAAAAGTTCAGAACTGTATGATAGAGATTCAGAAAGATCCATTGGACCTTTTTGTATTGAAAAAACACCAGAAAATCCACTTTTATACAATTCATCGTAATCACCAACTAATCTTCCAGTTAGTCCAATAACAGGGATAGAATATTTTTTTCCAATTTTTGCTATGTTACCTGTAAGTTTACCCTCTATGGATTGATGATCAATTTTTCCCTCAGCTGTAAAAATTAAGTCAAAATCTTTTATCTCTTTTTCTAAACCGATTAAATCGCTCAGTATAAAGAAACCTGAGTCTAAAGTTGCTCCAAAAAAACCATGTAGACCAGCCGCAGTTCCACCTGCAGCTCCACCTCCAACTAGACTTGAGATTTTTCTTTTAAAGTTCTTTTCAATGATTTTGACAAAATTAGTAAGGCTTTCATTTAGTATAACAATATCTTTTTCTGAGGCTCCTTTTTGTGGGCTATATACATTTACTGCCCCATTTTTACCTAAAATTGGATTTGTAACATCACATGCTACTTTCCAAGTAATTTTTCTTGAAATTTTAGGAGGAATAATTTTGTACAATTTTTTTAATGAAACACCTCCTTTTTCCAAATTATTTCCATTTTTATCAATTAATAAGCCACCAAGAGCTTCAAAAATACCAGCCCCTCCATCAGTTGTAGCACTACCACCAATACCCAAAATTATTTCATTGCACCCTCTTTCTAAAGCATTTTTAATTAATATACCAGTTCCATAAGTAGATGCAATTAAGGGATCGCGTTTTTCTTTTGGGATTAGGTCTAATCCAGATGCCTGTGAGAGTTCTATCCATGCAGTTTTTTTCTCTTTGAATAAAAAATAATTTGCTTGTATGCTCTCCCCAAGTGCATTTACTGTTTTACATTTGACAATTCTTCCTGCTGAATATTTTTGTAAAACAGTTAGTGCTCCTTCACCACCATCTGAAAAAGGAATTTCTTTAATATTAGCTTCAGGAAGAACATTAACAATTCCTTTTTTAATTGCTTTTGCTACTTCAGTAGAGCTTAAGTTTTCTTTAAATGAGTCTGGAATTATTAGAATTCGCATTTAACTTAAAATAATTTTGGAAGCAGAATGCTTATTATGACAATAAATAAAAAGTAAGTGATCAATACCATTATTTCTTTCCATCCAGCATTATATGTAAAATTTGATTTTATATTTAATTTACTTTTAAATAAAAAGCTAAATAATATTCCAAAGATAATTGTAATCATACATCCAATTGCATTCCACCAAAACCAAAAAATATTGGGGACAAATAACCATAAATAAATGTTGAAAAATACAACAAATAAAATACCCGCGTTAGCCCCAAGAGCATTGGTTTTTTTGGTAAGAATCGCTAAAACAAAAGCACCTAAGATAGGACCATAAAAAACCGAACCAACCTTATTAATTACTTCTATTACTGTACCTTCAATGTTTCCAGTAAAAAAAGCTAACAGTAAACAAACCAAACCCCAGAATAATGAAAGATATCGAGATGTAATAACATAGCTTCTATCAGAAATTTTAGGATTAAATCGTTTCACAAAATCTTCCATACTTACTGCAGAAAGTGAATTAACAGTAGAACTTAAAGTTGACATAGCTGCAGATAATATTGCTACAATTAAAATCCCAATTATACCATTAGGTAAATAATTCATAATAAAAACAGGAACCATTAAATCAGCCTTTTTACCCCCTAATGAATCGATATTATTTTGATAAACTAAATTTAGATTTTCTTGAAATGAAATATCATTAATAAATAAAGTACCTAAAACAAGACCCATGAAGCAATAAGTTAAAGTAACTGGGAAACGAAAAAAAGCATTAGAAAAAATCAATTTTTTGATCGTATCTAAATTTTTTGAAGAAAGCAAACGCTGGGTTTGAGTTTGATCAGTTCCATAATATGAAGCATACAAAAAAAAGCCACCTATGACCATAGGCCAGAAGCCAAAAGCATCCTTTCCGTTAGAATTGTTAATTCCCCATTTACTAAAATCTATAGCAGTGATTCTATTTTTATCAACTTTAGTTAAAAAAGTTTCCACTCCTCCTAATTCACTTAAACCATAAATAAGACAAAGAACTATTCCTAAAAAAAGAATTATCATTTGAATTACATCACCCCAAATTACAGCTTTCATGCCTCCTTGAAAAGAATATATAAGGGTAATAACACCTATAATTAAAATTGAAATCCAAAAAGCAATATTTAAAGTAGCCTGAAGGATTAGGGCCATTGTATAAACCATAACACCTGTAGCAACTGAACGGCTTATCTGAAAAACAATACTGATTAATAATCGAGAAGAAGAATCAAATCTATTTTCAAGAAATTCATATACGCTAACAACACCTGATTTATATAAACTTGGTATTAGCGCAATCATTAAAAATGCCATAGCTAAAGGGACACCAAATTCATAAGTTAACCACTGCATTCCTCCTCCATTTTTTAAGCCAACAAATGCTGGAGCAGATATAAAGCTAATTGCAGATAACTGTGTAGCCATAGTTGATAGGCTTAAAGGCAACCAACCTATATTTCTTCCACCAAGAAAATAATCTCTAGGAGTTTTATTGTTTTTAAAGAAGTACCCAACTGCTAAAAACCCCAAGAGATAGATTAAAATAATAGTATAATCAATCCAATTCATTCCAAGATAAATTTAGACACATTCATATATAAGTTATATTATATCAATCATTTAAAAAATCTAAATATAAAGCTGCACTCCATGAAAAATTTGACCCTCCATAACCGATATTTTCAATATTTGAAATTTTTTTTCTAGGATCAAAATATTCATAAAATCCATTTTTTTCAATTAGAAAAATTGAATCATCTTTAATTCTTTGAGCTATTTCATTAAAGCCATATCTTTTTAGGCCATTATATAATATCCAGTTTAAATTAATCCAAACGGGGCCACGCCAATACTTTTTCGGATTGAATTTTTTATCCTTAGGGTTAAAAGAAGCACAAAGATAATATTTAGGATCTCCAAACTTATTCATAAAAGTATTTAAGAGCTTTATACCTCTTTTTTTGTTAGGAGCACCACAAAATAATGGACTAAAAGATGATGAAGATAGAGAAAGAATATGTTTTTCATTTCTTAAGTCGTAATGAACATAAGCACCTAAATCGTTTCTAAATAATTTTTTATTTAAGGCATCAATACTTTTGAAATTCTGTTTTTTCAAGTAATTTATTTTTTCTTTATTACCACCTAAAATTTTATATAAACGTATTAATGCTTCATTTGATCTAATTAAAATAGAATTAAATAGTGGATCAATAACTAGAAAAGGTGAATGTAAAGCAATTTTTTCATCATTATAATTATATGTTTTTGCTATTTCTATTATGTTCAGATAATGATCATATTCTCTATTAGTTGGACGTTGTGATGGATCAACATGGGTTGTGTCTTTTCTTTCAAATTTATATTTTGGAGGATTCATGGTCTTCCAAATATCATCCCAAAGAGGAGAATTATCTGTTCCAGATTCCCAATTATGATATATATAAACAAGACCTTCATCATTAATATCTCTTTGTGAATAGAAGTATATATGATTGGCGTAAATTTTATCAATCTGTAGTTTAATAAATTGTAGGATATTTTCCTTGTCTTTTGAAATATCATAAAGTCTCTCCAAAACGAAACCAAGAACAGGAGGCTGGGTCATACCTGTAGAGCTTAGTTTTTTAGGAGCATCAGGGTGAAGGCTAGATAAATGAAATTTTGGACCTGGAAAATAAGTGTTACTAGTAATATGAAAAACTATATGCGGAATAAAGCCATTAGACCATTGTGCGTTTAATAAAGTTTCAATTTCTTTTTTTGCTTTTGACATATCGAAATGTGCATAACCTAAAGCAATAAAACCTGAATCCCATTTCCATTGGAAAGGATACAATTTTTTACTGGGTATTGTGTAGCCTCCTTCCTGAAAATTTTCATTCAGTATATCTTGAGCTTTTTTAACAAAAGTATTTTTCAAAACAATAAATTATTCTTATTGATTGTTTACACTTTTAAATTTATTAAAAAATAAATTAGGTAATAAGATTGTTAATACAGTCAATTTAGTTTTATTAAACTTTATTATGCATTTAAAATATATAATTTGAAAAATTAAAAAACCAAAAAGAGGTATATTGCGATACCTATAAAAAATGAAAATGAAAATGAAATTTTATTATTTGAGCTTGTCAGCTTTATTCATTTTTTTACAGTCATGTGATAATGAAGAACAAGAACAAATAGAAACTAATGTTGTAGAAGAAATTGTTGAAGAAGAAGTCGACCCTTTTTATGCTGGGATTAACGAAAATAGCACATTAGATGATTATTGGGATCTTTTTGTTAAAGATGCTATTCGTTCAGGAAAACCAGATCCTGGATTTGGAAGGACAATAAATCTTTTTTTTGGATCAGAACCTGACTTTGCATCAGGTGTAACTGCTGATCATGCAGGAAGAGCTTACGACATATGTAATGATGAGACAGTAAGTTTTGAGATTATTGAGTCTTTTTGGGAAGACTTTTCAATTGTTCAAAGGCTATATACTTTTTATCATGAAGCAGGACATGCAAGATACAAATATCGACATCCTTATGAAGCATCTGAAGTTACATCTCGACCAGAAGAATATCCAATAATGTGGCTTTCGATGGCCGCTGAGAACAGTACTTTTGAAGAATTCATTAAAGATAAAAATAATTTTTTCAAGAGAAATTGGGAGAATGTTAGATACTTTAATTGCTCAGAAGACTAAAAAACTGAATATTAAAGAAGATAGAAATTGATAATATTATTTTTAGGGAATGGCTTTTTGTAAATTTACATTCCTAATATATAACTTATGATTGAAGTTTCTGTAATCAATGAAAGTCCCTATGAATTGCCAGAGTATCAGACCTTAGCTTCAGCAGGAGTTGATTTGAAAGCAGTATTAGATGAAGCCCTAGAATTAAAACCATTAGAACGTAAAATAATTAGGACTGGACTTAAAATAGCTTTACCTGATGGTTATGAAGCTCAAGTAAGACCAAGAAGTGGTCTCGCTGCTAAACATGGGATATCAATTCTTAATGCGCCTGGAACGATAGATTCAGATTACAGAGGAGAAATAGGAGTAATATTAGTTAATTTATCTAATCATAATTTTATTGTAAAACCAGGAGAAAGAATTGCTCAATTAGTTATTGCAAAATATGAACAAATAAAATGGAAAATTACTCAAGAACTTCCTAATACCATTCGAGGAGATGGAGGATTTGGTAGTACTGGTAAAAAATAGACAATGAAAATTATAATTCCTATGGCAGGAAGAGGTTCTCGCCTCAGGCCACATACACTTAGTGTCCCAAAACCCTTAATTAGTGTAGCAGGCCAACCCATAGTACATCAATTGATTTATGAGATTAATAAAATAGTTAAAATTCCAATCACTGATATTGGTTTTATATTAGGAGATCCAGTTTATTTTGGAAAAGAAATAGAAGAAGATTTAATAAGACTAGCAAAAAAATTTAATTCAACACCACACATTTTTAGACAAAAAGAACCCTTAGGTACGGGCCATGCTATTATATGTGCATCTGAAATATTAATGGGACCAACTATAGTTGCCTACGCAGATACTTTAATTCGTGCAAAAGAAGACTTAGATTTAGATTCAGACGCAACAATTTGGGTTAAAAAAGTTGATAACCCAGAAGCTTTTGGAGTTGTTGAATTGAATGATAAAAGGCAAATAATTAATTTAATTGAAAAGCCAAAAACATTTGTTTCTGATCTAGCTGTAACAGGAATATACTATTTTAAAGAGATTCAAATATTAAAGGAATCTTTAAAAAAGTACGTTAACAAAAATTTAAAAAAAGGAGAGGAATATCAAATTAATCAAGGCATACTCGAAATGATTAAATCAGGAATTGTTTTTGAAACAAACAACGTCAATAAATGGATGGATTGTGGAAATCCTGAAGCAACTGTGGATACAAATAAAGAGCTACTTGAAATCAAACTAAATGAAGGCTTAAATCTTAGAGACCCTTCTTCAGAACTGATAAATTCAAAAATTATTTCTCCTTGTTTTATAGGGAAAAATGTAGTTATAAAAAATAGTACAATTGGACCAGGGACATCAATAGGAGAGGGAACAGAAGTTAACAATTGTTCTTTAAAAAATTGTTTAATACAAAATAATAGCTATTTAAAAGATCTTATTTTGAATAAGGCAATGATTGGTAATTATGTACATTATGAAGGAAACCATAAATTTGTTAGCATAGGTGATTATTCAAAGCTTAAATAATGAAAAATTTAATAAAAAACACCGTTTATCTATTTTTATTACTTATTGTTTTTCAGGCATGTAAATCAATAGCAATTTTACCAACAAACTCTCCTATTAAAAATGTTAATATTGAAGCTTTAGCTTCAAAGATTAGAAGCAATTATCCAAAAGTTAATAATGTAAGATCAAGAATTAAAGCTACCTATAACAATGGAAAGAGAAAACAACAGATCATTGTTCAATTCAGAATGGAGAGTAAAAAGAAACTTTGGCTTAGTGCGACTATGATAATTCCTATAGCAAAACTTTTAGTTACACCTAACAAAGTTTCTTTTTATGAAAAATTTCAAAAAACGTATTTTGAAGGAAATTACGATTTAATTAACACACCATTCAACACTAATTTTGTGTATAGTGACCTAGAAAACATATTTTTAGGGAAGCCATTTTTAAATCCAGATCAAGGCAGATGGAAACAAATTTCTAATCCTCAATATTATATCTTAATTCCACAAGGTAAAAGACCGGGAATTAAACCTACACTCTTTTTTGATCCAGTAAGTTTTCTGTTAAAAGAACAAAGATTCTTTGTTCCTGGAACAAATTATAATATTACCATAAAGTATTTAAGGCATATTAAAATTGAAGGGAAATCTTTACCTAGTTTCATCGAGATTACATTTTTTGATGGAAATCAATCACAGACTTTAGAATTAGAATTTAATAGAATTGATTTTATTGAAAACTTAAATTTTCCATTTGAAATTCCAAATGGATATTCTAAAATTAAATTTTAAATGAAGGGGCATATTTTTATACTCCTAATTATATTTTTTGGTATTAACCATATTTTTGCTCAAAAAATTTCGAGTCAGCAAAAGGAACTAGAGGAAAAAAGGCTAAAACTAAAAAAAGAGATAAAACAGATTAATAACCTACTTTTTTCAAATTCAAAAACAAGAAAAAATGCTTTAACTCAAGTTGAAGATATTCAAGTAAAACTAAACGTTCGTTCTGAACTTATAAAGGTAACAAATCAACAAGCTAATTTATTAGATAGACGAATAACAATTAACGAGCGTAATATTGGAAATCAAAGGAAAGAACTTGATGACCTTAAAAGTGAATATGCAAAAATGATTCAAAAGTCATATGCTAGTAAATCACTAAAAAATAGATTAATGTTTTTGTTTTCCTCTGAAAGTTTTCTTCAAGCGTATAAGAGAATTCAGTATTTAAAGCAATATTCAAGATATAGAAAAAAACAAGGTTTAGCTATAGGAGAGAAAACACAATTACTTCAAAAACTAAACCAAACTTTAATTGAAGAAAAAGGGATAAAATTAAAACTGATTGCGGAAAACAGACAAATTCAAGATAAATTACAGAAAGAACGTGTACTTCAACAAACTCTAATTAAAATTTTAAAACAAAAACAAAGCGATTTAAAAAAGAGGATTGTAAAAAAACAAAATCAAAGAAAAGCAATAGATATTGAGATTAAACGATTAATTAGAGAAGCAATTGCCGCTTCAAATGAAGCTTCAGAAAATAATAAAAAAAATATTTTTAATCTTACACCAGAGGCAAAATTGATTGCAACTAATTTTAGAGCAAACAAAGGGAGACTTCCTTGGCCACTCGAAAAAGGCGTAGTTATTCAAGGATTTGGCCGCCAAAGACATCCAGTTGTAAAGACTGCGACCATACAAAGCAATGGAGTTATTATTGCTACAGAGCCATCCGCTCAGGTGAGATCTGTTTTTGAAGGAGAGGTTATGTCTGTTATTATTATAAAAGGAACTAACCCATCAGTTTTAATTCGTCATGGAAATTTTATAACTCTGTATACCAACTTATCAAAACTATATGTAAGAAAAGGAGAAAAGGTGAGTGCAAAACAAATAATTGGGGAGGTTTTTACAAATGAGCAAACAGGGGAGACCCAATTACAATTCGGTATATTCAATAATATTAATGCCCTTAATCCAAAGGATTGGGTTTATCAAATGTAAACTAAACTATCTTTCTTCTAAATACCAAGCCTCCTCTTCAAGTGTGTACTTTAAAAAATAAAGCATATTAATTGCTTCTTTTTTTGTAGAGTACCTTCCATATGCAACTCGATACAAACCATCAGGATTTGATTGAGCTAGCTCTGCAGGATATCCCTCTGATTTTAAAGATTCGACTTTTTTTTCTGCATTATTAAGCGAACGAAAAGATCCTGCTATGACAGAAAAAAATTCTTGGTAAACAACGACCTCTTGTTCTGTTGGATTAGATTGTGCAGATACATTAATTGAAGATAAACTTCCTAAATCAAATGTTGCCTCTTGAACATTTTTTTCAATTTTCTTTTGGGCTTTTTCTTGTTCTACTATTCGTTGTTCAGTAACGTATTTATCACTAAAATAGTAAGAACCTCCTAAGAGGGCAATTCCAATTACTCCGATAGCGACGTAGCGAAGTATGGGTGATTTTGTTTGTTTATCCTCATTTTCAGGAGTAAACATTAAGTCTTCTTTGTTATTATCTTCCATGATATTATTTTTTGTTGTTGTATTATAAGTTGCAGAAATATTTTCCCGTTCAAAAAAATGAAGCCCAAATGATTTTAAATCAAAATTAACTTGGCCCCAGGGTATAAACTCAATTTTCTTTTCTTTATTAAGTTGAATTTCTCCAACTCCAGGAAAACGTATTGTTTGTGTTTTTAGTCTTTTTTTCCAACTACTAACTTCTTTTTCAACTAATCTAAGTGAATATTCATAGGAAAAGTTTTCTTTTTGAGCAATATGATGGGCTAAAACACCATCATTAGCAACTAATAATTGGTTAAAGTAAACTTCTTTTCTAGGTGGAAAAAATAATCCACTGGGATCAACTTTTGCTTCAAATGCACGAGTAAGGAAGGCACCAAATTGAGGTATGGTTACACATTCATACTGGTACAATAGTTCTTTAATTAAACCTGTGATTTGCATAAATCAAAAATAGAAAAATATCACTTTTTAAACGTACTATAATATAATTTAGTATCTAAATCACTCATAGTGAATCAAAATTAATATCCAACTTTATTTCTTACTCGGAGTAATACTTCAGTTGCAACTTTCCTTGCTTTTTCAGCACCTTTAGCCAACGCTATATATACCTCATCAGGGTTTTGATGTAAGTAGTTATATTTTTCTCTCTCAGCAGAAAAATGTTTTAAGATTAAATTTAATAATTGCTGCTTAGCATGACCATATCCCATTCCACCAGCCAAATATAGTTTACGTAAATCATCTATATCTTCTTTTGAGGCCAACAATGAATATATTTTAAAAACATTACAATTTTCAGGATCTTTTGGTTCATCTAATGGAGTACTATCGGTCTTAATTCCCATAATTTGCTTTTTAAGCTGCTTTTCAGGAAGAAAAATGTTAATTGTATTATTCTTTGACTTACTCATCTTCTGACCATCTGTTCCAGGAATATGCTGTGTATTTTCTTGTAATTTAGCTTTTGGAATAACAAAAGTTTCTCCCATATGATGATTAAAACGTGAAGCAACATCTCTAGTTATTTCTAAATGCTGGAGTTGATCTTTACCGACAGGAACTAATTCTGCATCATAAAGAAGAATATCCGCAGCCATTAACATAGGATATGTAAATAGTCCGGTGTTTACATCTTTTAAGTCCTCAGATTTGTCTTTAAATGAGTGCGAAAGGGTAAGCCTTTGGTATGGAAAATAACAATTTAAATACCAGTTCAACTCTGTTACTTCACTTACATCACTCTGTTTATAGAAATGTGTTTTTTCAACGTCAAGTCCACATGCAAGCCATGTCGCTGCTGTAGAGAAAGTATTTTCACGGAGTGTTTCACCATTTTTTATTTGCGTTAACGAATGTAAATCAGCGATAAATAGAAATGAATCGTCTTTTGTCTTCTTTGCCATCTCAATTGCTGGCAATACAGCACCTAATAAATTTCCTAAATGAGGTGTACCAGTAGATTGTACACCAGTTAATATACGTGCCATTATAATTTTTTTATAAAAGTAATATTCCTTAAAAAACAGAACAAAAGAATCAAATAGATTTTTTATTTCTTTAATTCGAACCATTAAATAATTTAAAACTTGAATTAAATATATTTGAAGAATGAGAAAAATTCTTTTGTTACTGTGGAGAATATGGTTTTATACTCTTGGAGCTTTACCAGTGATCATTTTATTTCCACTTTTGGCCTTTTTTCTTTTTTTATCTAATGGATACAGATATTTGTATTGGGTTGCAAGAAATATTTGGTCTCCTTTTATAATTTTTGGTATGGGTTTTTGGATAAAAAGGGTCAATAAATTTCCAAAGGAGAATAAAAGTATAATGTTAATTGCTAATCATTCGAGCTATATTGACATTATGCTTATGTTTAGAATGAGTAAAAAACCATTTGTCTTTGTTGGTAAAAAAGAACTAACAAAGATTCCATTTTTTGGATATTTGTATAAAAGAGCTGCTATAACTGTTGATCGAAGCTCATTTGAAAGCAGAAAGGAAGTTTATAAAAATGCAATACCATTTATTAACAAAGGATATAGTATTTGTGTTTTTCCCGAGAGAGAATATTTAGATGAAACTATCCTTTTAAATCAGTTTAAAAGAGGAGCATTTAAAATAGCTATAGAGCATAAGTTGCCAATTCTCCCTATAGTTTTTTTGGACTGTAAGCGTAAATTTCCATGGTATACAACACATGGATTTCCTGGACAGCTTAGGGCTAAGGCCTTGGATATAATTGATACAAATGCTATGAATGAGAAAAACATAAATCAATTAACAGATATAATGCATAAAAATATTAGTAAAGAACTAATGCATGATCCTAAGCAAAATGCAGTTAAGGCTATATTGGTTTGGAAGAAAATTACATCTTAATTTAAGAATTTACTTCTTTTAGAGTCTCCATTATTTTTTGTTCAAGTTCATCCATTAATTCAGGATTATCTTGTAATAAGATTTTAACAGCATCTCTTCCTTGACCAATTTTCGTATCACCATAGCTAAACCATGACCCACTTTTTTTTATGATTTCATAGTTTACACCAAGGTCAATTATTTCTCCAATTTTAGAGATGCCTTCTCCATAAATAATATCAAATTCAGTGGTACGAAAAGGAGGTGCAACCTTATTTTTTACAACTTTTACTCTAGTTTTATTTCCCATAACTTCAGCTTCAGCACTTTTAATTTGTGTTGAACGACGAATGTCTAAACGAACTGAAGAATAAAATTTTAAAGCGTTTCCCCCTGTTGTAGTCTCAGGATTTCCAAACATAACACCTATTTTTTCTCTAAGTTGATTGATAAAAAATACGGTACAATTTGTTTTACTGATAGAAGAGGTAAGTTTTCTTAATGCTTGAGACATTAGCCTAGCGTGAAGACCCATTTTGGAATCCCCCATTTCACCCTCTATTTCACTTTTAGGAGTTAATGCTGCGACCGAGTCTACAACAACAATATCAATTGCTCCAGAACGAATAAGATTATCTGCTATCTCTAAAGCTTGTTCACCATGATCAGGTTGTGAAATAATTAACTCACCTACATCTACTCCTAGTTTTTCAGCATAAAAACGATCAAAAGCGTGTTCAGCATCTATAAAAGCAGCAATTCCTCCCTGCTTTTGACATTCAGCTATTGCATGAAGAGTTAGTGTAGTTTTTCCTGACGATTCAGGGCCATAAATTTCGATTACACGACCACGTGGATATCCTCCAACACCTAATGCAATGTCTAGACCTAGAGAACCTGATGGTATAGATTCGACCTCATCTGAGGCTTCATCACCTAATTTCATTACGGCACCCTTACCATAGGTTTTATCTAGCTTATCCAAAGTTAGTTGAAGGGCTTTCAGTTTTGCATTATTTTGATCAGCCATACTTATCTTTTTAGCTAAAATACTGTTTCTTCATACCGTTACCAAGCCCTATTCATCCTCATTATTAACAATTTTTTCGTAGGTTTATTTATAAAATATTATTTATGAAAATTTTTTTTTTACTCCTACTAATTATACCTACTCTTATAATATCTCAAGACATACTTCCATTAAGAGAGAGAGCAGCTTTAATTGAAAAAATTCAAAAGGAACGGATTCAAAAACTTTTACCTGCTCTTATGGAAGAACAAGATATTGATCTTTGGGTCATGATTACCCGTGAGTATAATGAGGATCCGGTTGTCAAAACTTTATTACCACCTACTTGGTTAAACGCCAGAAGAAGAACTATTTTAGTTTTTTCAAAAACCGATAATGGGGTAGACCCTGTAGCAATAACAAGATATAATTTTGGAAAAAACATTAGATCTATATGGAATAAAGAAAAGGAACCAGACCAATGGAAGGCTCTTTCAGATTATATAGTAGCTCAAAACCCAGATAAGATTGGTATTAATATATCTGAACATTATGGAATTGCTGATGGTTTAGCAAAAACAGATTATGATTTAATGATTCAGGCCCTCCCAAAAAAGTTCCAAAAGAGAGTTACCTCAGCAGAAACTCTAGCTGTTCGTTGGATTGAAACAAGAACTCCAAAAGAAATAACAATATTTAGTCAGTTAACAGAAATTACTCATAACATTATTGAAGAAGCTTTTTCTACAAATGTTATTACACCTGGGAATACAACAACTGAAGATGTAGTTTGGTGGATGCGAGAAAAAGTTTCAGCTCTAGGTTTAAAGACCTGGTTTCAACCTACTGTAGATGTCCAAAGAACTGGCAATAGTGATTTGTATGCTTTTGATGGTAAAGCTAAGTTTGATGTCATAATGCCAGGGGATTTAGTTCATTGTGATTTTGGAATTACATATTTAACTCTTAACACAGATTGTCAAGAACTCGCATATGTGTTAAAACCAGAAGAGATAGATGCTCCAGATTTTCTTAAAGAAGCTCTTAAAAAAGGGAATGAAGTTCAAGATGCGTTAACGGATAATTTTAAAAAAGGAAGAACAGGGAACAGTACTCTTAAGATGGCAATTGAATCAAGTAAAAATGCGGGCCTTAGACCTCAAATATATACACATCCTCTTGGTCTGTATGGTCATTCTGCAGGGACAACTTTTGGAATGTGGGATGCTCAAGACGGTATTCCTGGTTCAGGAGAGCATCCTCTTTATGAAAATACAACTTACGCTATTGAATTGAATGCAAAAGTTTTTATAGAACAGTGGAGAAAAGATGTAAGAATTATGTTAGAGGAACCAGGCTATTTTGGCCCGGAAGGATTTCGTTACATTAATGGTCGTCAAACTAATTTAATATTAATAGGAGAAAAAAGTAATCATATAAGATAATTTTAACCTTCTTAGATAAAAGTGAAATACGGTTACATATTTATTTATTTTTTATTCTTAGGGTTATGTAATTGTGAAAAAGAAAAGGTTAATAGTCAAGAGAATATTTTAGGTGACTGGGATATTAAAGGTGGAGGAACATTATTTATTGAGACTGATTCTTTTTCATTATCAGCTGGGTGTAATTCGATTTTTGGGAAAATTAGAATTATTGAAAATAGAATATACTTTTCTTTAATTGCCTCAACTTTAATGGGATGTCCAGAAGCTGAGGGAGAAAAGGAGAAAGAATTGATTAGACTTTTAGAGAATAATATTCTCAATTTTTCTATTTCAGGCGAGAGAGCAATTTTATTTAATGAAAATGATGAAGAAATTATAACATTAATTCGCCCATTGAATGAGTCCCTTGTAAACTCTTGGGATATGATTTCCCTCAGAACCCAAAACGCTATTTCTTACTCTATTTTGGATAGTGATTTTAAAATAATTTTTTTTGAAAATGGCACAATAAGAGTTACAACTTCATGTAATGGCGGAGGGGGGAGTTTTAAAATCCAAAATAACAATCTCTCATTCTTAGATCTTTTCTTTACAGAAAAAGCCTGCGAACCTGAAAGAAACCTAAGAGAAAAAGAATTTTCAGAAGCGTTGCAGAGCGTAAATAAATTTTCTGTAATCAGAGATAAACTCAAATTAATGAGGGATAATGAAGTCTGGATTACTTTTGAAAAAAGTTAGATTATTAAAAAATTTAAATTAAATAACTAAAATGAAGCTCTTCAAAACAAGCAGATTAATTATTAAAACTTTAGATAGGGTTGATTTTATTTATTTTAATGAGTTATTTACCGATTCAAAGATTTTAAATTTTATTCCAAAAAAAAATTACACTCCTAAACATATTTTGAAACGCTTCAATAGCAATTTAAATTTAGATATAAATCATTTAAAGCATAAAGAATTTCTCTGTGGCATTTTTTTAAAACATTTGCCTGAAATGATTGGTTTAGCAATGTTTCTTTTAAATTCGAAAGGACAACGTGAAATAGGATATCGTTTTAGAACTCTATATTGGGGGAATGGATATGGAACAGAAACTACAAATGGAATTATAAATTACATATTTAACCAATTAAATGAAAGTTTAATTACAGCAGATGTTAATGAAAATAATTCTGCCTCAATAAAAATTTTAGAAAAATTTATGAATTTTGAAAAGAAATTTTACAATGTCACGGACTCCTGTTCAGAAAGAAGATATACCCTAAGTAAAGAGAATTGGTTAGAAAATAGATGAAAATTAAATATGAGCTTAATATAATCTTCCCTTTAATTTTAAGTTGAATCCTTTTATTACCTTTGTCTTTCACTTAACAATGTTTATAGCATGCAACTGTACAACAAACTAAGTGCGCAAGAAGTATCTGAAATTCTTGAGAAGAAAGCTAAAAAAAGGATTACTCTCTCTTTTTATAAATACGCGCACATAGAAAATCCAAGACTATTACGCGATCATCTTTTTCTTTCGTGGAATCCTCTAGAAGTATTGGGGAGAATTTATGTTGCTAAAGAAGGAATTAATGCACAACTATCACTTCCTTCCAACCAAATAGAAGCATTTAAATCACATTTAAATACAATCTCTTTTTTAAAGGGAGTTCGACTTAATGTTGCTATTGAGCATAAACTCAAATCATTTTTAAAACTTACAATTAAAGTAAGAAATAAGATTGTGGCTGACGGGCTAGTAGATGATAAATTTGATGTGACTAAGAAGGGGATTCATTTGAATGCAATAGAATTTAATAATTTATTAGATCATAAAAATACAATTTGTGTGGATATGAGAAATCATTACGAAAGTGAGATAGGACATTTTAAAAATGCAATTACACCCGATGTTGATACATTTCGAGAATCACTACCTATTATCGAAAAGAAGCTTTCTAAACATAAGGAAAATAAAAATATCTTAATGTATTGTACAGGTGGAATAAGGTGTGAGAAGGCCTCGGCTTATTTTAAACATAAAGGATTTAAAAAAGTATACCAATTAGAGGGAGGGATTATAGAGTATGCGCGCCAGGTCAAAAATCAAAATTTAGAAAACAAGTTTATTGGTAAAAATTTTGTTTTTGATGAACGAAGGGGTGAGAGAATTTCGGACGATATTATTTCAAAATGTCATCAGTGTGGAACTCCTTGTGATGATCATGTTAATTGTAAAAATGAAGCATGTCACCTTCTATTTATCCAATGCGAATCATGTTCGAAAAAGTTCAATAATTGCTGCTCTGATCAATGTACTAAAATTATTGAAATGCCTTTGGAGAAACAAAAAATTTTTAGAAAGGGCACTCATAATAGTAATAAAATTTTTAAAAAAGGAAGATCAAAATCTCTTAAGTTTAAGAATTGAAAAAATTTGTTAAAAATAGAATAAAGGAATTTGTTATACTGCTTGTAATTTCTCTATCATTTACAAAATGTGAACAAGAAAAAGGTTATTCGGCATATCAATCAATAGGAGAAGAGGGTCTTGGGACTTCACCTATTATTTTTGAAATTCCAGAAAATGTTTTAGATACTTTAAGAAAAAATATTTTTCTTCGTTTAAGGAATAATAATAATTATCAATACTCAAATATATTTTTAATTGTTAGCCTTACCGCAGGAGAAGAACAAATAACTAATGACACATTAGAATATTTAATGGCATCTCCAGAGGGTAAATGGTTAGGAGAAGGTTTTTTAGAAGTAAAGGAAAGTAAATTATGGTGGAAAGAAAGTGTTATATTCCCTGAAGAACGACCAATTAAAATAAATATATCACAAGCTGTAAGAAATAATAATGTTAAAAGTGGAGTTGAAAACCTAAAGGGGATTGTATCGGTAGGGATAAGTATTGAAAATGAATAAAGATGGTCGATAAAAGAAAAAAACATAAAAAAAAATCTACCTATTTAAAATATATTCTTACAATTTGGGGGATATTCTTATTTGGAGTTCTTTCAATAATTATTTTATTTTCTGGAGCTGCCCTTGGTCTTTATGGACCAATGCCTGATTTGCAGCAATTAGAAAATCCAAGAACTAATTTAGCTACACAGATTATTTCTTCTGATGATGCTATTCTTGGAAAATATTATTTTGATGATAATCGAACACCAATTATTTTTGATGAAATTCCAACCCATACAATACAAGCCCTAATTGCAACCGAAGACGAGCGTTTTTATGAACATTCTGGAATTGATTGGAGAGGAACTTTAAGAGCTTTTGCTTTCCTAGGAAAAAGAGGAGGAGCAAGTACTATTTCTCAACAATTAGCCCGTCAAATATTTGTAGGAGTAAGATCAAGAAATTTATTAAAAACTGTTCTACAAAAAGCACAAGAGTGGGTTATAGCTATACAACTCGAGAAACGCTATACTAAAAAGGAAATTTTGACAATGTATTTAAATAAGTATGATTTTGGTTACCAGGCGGATGGTATTAGATCAGCTGCAAAAATCTTTTTTAATAAAACTTCTAAAGAATTAAGCATTGAAGAATCTGCTACACTTGTTGGAATGTTGAAAAATTCTTCACTTTTTAATCCAATTCGTAGACCAGAACGAGTCAAAAAAAGGAGGAATATTGTTTTTCAACAAATGCTGCGTAATAAATTATTAAGTATTGAAGAGGTAGACTCACTTTCAAAATTACCTTTAAAAATTACTTATACTCCCGAATCACATAGAGAAGGTCTTGCAACTTATTTTAGAGCCTATTTAAAAGACTTTATGGATGATTGGATTAATGAAAATCCTAAACCAGATGGGTCAAAACATAATTTATATCGAGATGGATTAAGAATATATACTACAATAGACTCTCGAATTCAACAACTCGCAGAAGACGCAGTAATTGGGCATATGAAAAATCTTCAGAAGGAGTTCTTTTTGCAGAATACTGAAGAAGAAAATCCGACTGCCCCGTTTTTAGATTTAAGAGACGGTGAAATAGATACCCTTTTACAGAGAACAGCGTATAGAAGTGAACGATGGCGTAAGATGAAACTTGCAGGCGTTTCAGACGAAGAAATATTGTCTTCATTTGATAGAGAAGTGCCTATGAGAGTTTTTAGTTGGAAAGGAGAAATTGATACAATAATGACCCCTATGGATTCGATTCGTTATTATAAACATTTTTTACGTGCATCATTAATGTCAATGGAGCCACAGACAGGCCATGTAAAAGCATGGGTAGGTGGATACAATTACAAACACTTTCAATACGATCAAGTTAAACAGGGAAGAAGACAAATAGGATCAACATTTAAACCATTCCTTTATGCAACTGCTATAGATCAATTAAAGTTATCTCCTTGTGATTCTCTACCTGATGCTTTATATTGTATTGAACCCCGAAAACATGGTAACCTGAATGCATGGTGTCCTAAAAATTCAGGAGATAAATATGGGAAAACAAGAACATTAAAAAATGCTTTAGCCAATTCAGTTAATACTGTAAGCGCACGATTAATGGATTTAGTTGGCCCAAGACCCGTCATTAATTTAGCACGTAAAATGGGTGTTACATCGTATCTCCCAGCAGTACCTTCTATTGCCCTTGGAACTCCAGACATAAGCTTATTTGAAATGGTTGGGGCTTATAGTTCTTTCGCTAATCAGGGAATTTATGTTAAACCAGTCATGATTACAAGAATTGAGGATAAAAATGGTCGATCTTTATATGATGTACAGCCTGTAACTCGAGATGTTTTAAGTGAGGAAGCAGCATATGTAACTGTTAATCTGATGCAGGGTGTTACTCAATCAGGTTCAGGTGCAAGATTAAGGCATGCCGGACTAGAGAAAACAAATTATATCTATGAAAAAGTTGTTACTGGATATCCTTTTATTTTTGAAAACCCTATTGCAGGTAAAACAGGAACTACTCAAAATCAAAGCGATGGATGGTTCATGGGGATGGTTCCCAACCTTGCCACAGGTGTTTGGGTAGGCGGAGAAGATCGTTCAATACACTTTAAAGAAATAGGGTTTGGACAGGGTGCAACAATGGCTCTCCCTATTTGGGGGAATTTTATGAGATCTCTTTATGAAAATCCAAATTTTGGTATATCTATGGAAGACTTTACAGCACCAGAAAATTTAAATATCCCAGTAGATTGTGAAGAGTTAGCAAATGTAAAATCAAAAGAGAAAACAAAGTCTAAAGACGATTTAGAAGCTCTTGGATTTTAAAACTAATCATTTTCTGCATGCCATTCCGCATAACATGTTTCAGTTTCCCTCAAAATCAGGCACTTTAGTATAATATTATTAGGTAATTTGCTCTTAATTTTATTTGCAAAATCAATTATTATCATTTCACTAGTTGGCTGGTATTTTACCCTTACTATTTTGTGCCCTTGAGCTTCCATATTATCAGCGAGTTCTTTATGAGGTGAATTCACATTAAGAACTGTTGCATGGTCAAAAGGCTCGACAATTATTTTATTTACAATTTTTTTTAGATCACCAAAGTCCATAACCATGCCATATTTTTTGTTTTTTGGATCAGAAATTGGAGTCCCTGACACAGTAACTGATAATTTATAGCTATGTCCGTGCACGTTTTTACATAGGCCGTCATAACCATAAAGAGCATGACCAGTTTCAAATTTAAACTCTTTAGTTATTCTTATTTCTTTAATCATATAATTTACATAGTTTTAAGAATTTTTTGAGCATCTTTTTTTAGTAATAAAAAAGCTGTGATTTTAGCATTTTTTGAAAGAAGCGTTTCCCAATGTTTTGTCTCTTTCCAATGGAGCTTTCTTAGATTTTTTGAAGCTATAGATGAGTAATTTGAGAATCTTTTGAGACATTCTTCTATTTCTAAATCCAATGTTTCATTAGAATCAACAATTAAATTGTACAATCCTTTTTCATATAACCATTTTGGGGATTTCCAGGATTCAGAATCAAGAGATAATTGATTAAATCCTGTTCTTCCGATTTTTCTAGATATCGCAGGTTCTATTACAAAGGGACCAATTCCTATTGAGAGTTCAGAAAGTTTTACAAATGCATGTTGATTCGCTATTGCATAATCGCATGCTGCAACAATTCCTACACCTCCTCCCACAACCTTACCGTGTACTCGTATAACAATAAATTTATCAAGTTTTCTAATTGTATTAATAATGTTAGCAAAACCCATAAAAAAATCAATTGCTTCTTTTTCAGATTTTAATTGTTTTAGTTCTTCAAAAGAAGCACCTCCACAAAAAGCTTTTGATAATTCACTTTTAAGCAGAATTACCTTTACACTTGAATCTGAATTTAATGTCTTTAGTTCGTAATCTATTTGTTCTAATAAATTCTTTGGTAAGGAATTTCCTTTGGCGTTTCCAAATTCAATTATCCCTATCTCATTTTCTCTAAAATGCTTTACATATGGACTCATATAATTACAAAAATAATCAAACTCAGACTCCTTGTAAAACATTTTGAATTCATATCATAAAAAACATTAGTCTTTTATAGATGAAAGAAGATATTATTTAAAAACATAAGAAATTATTATAACTCTTGGTACTTTTGGAAAAAATATCGAAAATGCACAAAATTCTTGTACCTCTAGGAATCTCTGAAAAAACTGAAGGGCTATTGAATTATGCAATTGATTTATCAAAAATTTTTAAAAGCGATATTTATTTAATTGATGCACATCCAACTTTATCTAATTTGACATCAATAAATAATGTAAAAACCCGCCTTGCTAATGAAAATAAACAAAGGATTAAAAGAATGGTTGATAATTTGAATTCAAATGTTTCAAATATTAAAATTATTGAGAGTAAAGGAGATTTGATAGATTCAATTAAAAAATTAAACAAAAACATAGGGATTGACTTAATAATTACAGCACCCTTAAATAATGAAATAAATGATGAGCTGTTTTTAGGACCTGTTGCAGGAAGTTTAATTAAACGCACAAATATCCCAGTATTGGTAGCGCCATATCAAAAAAAATTTATTCCACCCAAAAAAATGATGCTTGCATTTAAATCAGGAGAGGTAAAATCAATTGATACATTAAAACCATTAATTCAATTTCAAGAAAAATTTAAAACTTTATTAAAATTATTACTGGTCAAAGTACCAGGATTTGCTGACAATAATCATAAACTAGATGATAACCTAATGAAACGCTCTGAAGGATTAATATATAGTGAAAACGCTACAGTATATCAAGGAGTTTTGGAGCAATTTCAGTCAAATAATCCTGATATGTTGGTTGTGTTTAAAAGAGAAAGAGGCTTTTTTGTCAAACTTTGGGAACCTGATAGAATTTATAAAAGAGATTTTTTCTGTACAATACCTTTATTAGTTTTGAAAAATAAGGATTAAAAATTCAAACTTGTCTATTCGAATTTTCTTATTTATCATAATTTTTAGTAGCATCAACCTTATAACCTATGCTCAAAGATATGTGGGTTTAAACGTAGACAATGACTTATATTTTGGTATTGACAGATATTATAGCAGCGGAATTTTTTTGGAGTATGGTTACATTAATAAATATCCAAATGACTCGTTAAATAATTGGAGATATACATCTAGACATTTTACCCTTGGGCAAGAGATTAATACACCTTCAAGAAGACTAACAAGTGACATAACTAAAATGGATTATCCTTATAATGGATGGCTATTTTTTGGATATGAAGAGGAAAAATTTAAAGATCCTGATTTTGGTTATGGCTGGGGTATTAAATTTGGATCAACAGGACCTGAAGCGTCGTTAGCAAAATTTCTACAAAATACATATCATAAATTAATTCTTAATTTAGAACCTTTGACTTGGGCAGTTTATATTCCACAAGCTTTTCATATAAATTTTAAAACCTCAATTTATTGGGGTAAAATTATAGCAAATAACTTGAAATATGTAAATGTTAGTAATGTTCAAGTTGGAACTTTTAGAACATCAGCTAAAACAAGATTAGGGTTTCAAATTGGCTCACTTCCTGGGCTACCCTTTTTTGGTAACCGTTTAGAGCAAATCCATAAGGGGATTTCATTTTTTTTTGGAGTAGAGTTAGAATACAACATTCATGACTACTCCTTGTCTGGAAGCTTTATAAGCGATAATAATCCATTTCAATTTGACGTCAACCACTTAAGAAACAAATATCAGTTAGGATTTATATATATCAGAATTCCATGGAAAATCCATTTATTATTAAATAATAGTTCTTCATTTGTTTTAAATCAAAGGTATAAAAGACACCCTTATTTAAACATATCCTTAAGTCATATATTCAACAAAAAGTAGAATAAATTAAATTCAATTACTTTTTTTTGTTTTATAATTATTGAGGGTAAATTATAAACTGATATATCGGCACTTAGATGTAAATAGATTTATCAAAAAAGTTCTTAAGAAGTGTATTTAGCGTCTAATCCTTGAATTCCAAATTTGGTATGAAATTCCAATTTGGAAACCTGAGGTATTATTGGATTGTGGCATAGTTGGACTATTATTTTTTGTAGCCCATCGGAAGTTAAAATAAGTATGAAAATTTTTTAAAAAATTATATTCAACCTGAGTAAAGCCTCCAACACTGTTTTCAAAAATTCCAATTGCGTACAGTTCAGAGCGTTCAAAATTTTCGTACTTAATAGTTAATTGACCTCTATTAAAATTATTATATAACCCTCCAATTGCAAAACTCACCTTATTTGTTGGGTGTAATCTTATCCCTAAAGGCAAAGAATAATAAACTAATTCGTCCTTACCTACTGAATTTATTAACGGGTAATTATAGGAAATTCTATTATAGTTAACACCAGTTATAACTCCAAAGGATTTTGTCATCCTAAATTCTAATTGATTAATTGCACCAAAATTGATTAAAGGATTACTTATTTCTTTATCACTATCTATTCTGTTTAAGTGTGCTCCAAGGGAAATTGTCCATTTTGAATAAACATCGTCTAATGCTGGACCAATATTGTATTGCTGGATTAAAATGTCACTATTTTGCGCATAATTTAAGAATGTGCTAAAATATATTTTAAATAAAATAATAACAATTAAAAGGCGATATATCCTAGACATTTTAAGCATCATTAAAGACATACCATAATAAATAAACTATTTGATGAATCAAAATAAAAACACAAGCAAGAATTTTTTTATAAAAAAAGCCGCTGGAGTTATTCCAGCGGCTTTATCAAAAAAAACAAATTGGTTTATGAAAATTTATTTACCGGATTAAATTTAAAAACAAAATTTTTAAAAGGGTGTGATAAAAATCACACTTCAATTTAAATATGTTGTATTTGCTAACAAATATCCTATTGCAATACCTAAAACTAGAATGATAATGTTTTCAAATGTAAATAAGAATTTAAATTTTTTTTCCCAAACATCAGGAATCTGATTATTATTTTCATCCTTTGCAAAGCCAGTTTTAACTGACTTTTTTGTTGTCCATAAAAAGAGTAAAAATAAAATTGCTAAACCTAAAACAATAAAAAATAAGTAGTTAATCATGGAGTTTTGATAATTAATTGATGTTCTTTAAATATATAATTTTTTTGATTAATAAATTTTTAGAGCTAATTATTAAGCAAATTATAAATAATTAATTTTGTTTGGACCCAAAGCCTTTCAAAATGAGAAAATTACTCTTAATGTTTTTGTTGTAATTAATATATGAGATATATTTTATGCCCTCCTAGTTCAACGGATAGAACAAGAGTTTCCTAAACTTTAGATCCAAGTTCGATTCTTGGGGAGGGTACACTTAAAGACCTTCACACGTGTATTCTGTGATTGTTTTTTTATTGTCTTGTATTTCAACATTAAGCTCGTTTTTTACGCAAGAGTGAAGTTCAAAAAATATAATTAAAATTGTTAAATAAAATTTCATCTTGAAATATAAATAATTACTTAGAATTAATATTAATTTAACAAGCTATTAATGATAAAAAAAGTTATAATTATATTGTTATTCAGAAAGTTACAATAATTCAATTATTATTTTAAATAAAAGACTTTTTTGAAAATTAATAGAATTAATTTTCATAATCTAAAAGTAAAATGTGTTAAGCAAGTATTCGAGTTTATCAAAAACTATAATTCAATCAAATGTTGATATCGTATGGGATGTGTTATCAAAAGATTCTCATTTAGAGTTAGTTCACCCCTTTTGTAAAACTCATAAAAAAATTGTATGGAACAAAAAAGAAAAAAAAGATATGATTAAGTATTTAAATGGAATAATTTATTACAGAACTTTTTACGATTGGAGAGAGAAGCAAGGATTCAAATTAATGATCGGAAAAAAAAATGGTAAAAAATCAAAGGTGGTTTGGGATTTAAAATCTTCAAACCAAGGTGTTATTTTATCAATATCAGTTACACCTTATATTTCAAAAAAATATAATAAAGTTTTAAGTTTTATTTTAATGAAAATATACATCATCCCTTTATTAAATAATTATTTAGAGAACGTAACAAATGGCATAAAACTATATGTCGAAAAGGGGTCAGTAATAAAAAAAAATCAATTTGGCAAACATAAATGGTTTTCATAGATTCAAATTATTTACTGTCCATTTATGAAAAGATTAATTTAAGTTATTATGAGAAAACTTTATCGTTATCCTAAAAAAGGATTGTTGGGAGGTGTATGTTATGGTATGGGAGTACATACCAATATCGATCCAATCATTTGGCGTGTATTAACCATTTTCTTTGGATTTGCAATTATATATATAATACTCTGGATTTTTGTTCCAAAATATTCTGATGATACAATTAAACTCTAAAAATTAGACATCTATAAATAAAGTTTTAACCCAATATGTTTGATATTTATTTCTACAAGAGATAACAATAATTAAATTAAGAAACTAGAAATACATTTTATTAAAGAAAAAAACCACCAGAAAATATCTGGTGGTTTAAATTCAAACTGGTTTATGAAACAATCTATTCAAATGATTGGTATATAAAGTTATAAAAAATATTTAATGTTTAATAACTACTTCATTTTTAAACAGCGAAATTAAATTAAAAAATAGACTTTAATAGACTGCAGGAATTAAATAAAGTTCTAGTTTTTAAATCTCTCTAATTTATAGTAGTTTTATTTAGGACTTATGGCAAACACAGTTTGATTTTTATTTGTAGCAGGTACTCCTAACATGTATAAAATAATTCCAGATACAGGAGAGTAAAAATCTTCAATTTTTCTTGCGAACTCATTTGTCATGTAACCTAATTTTTGGCCTTTAATTATTTTGTCTCCTACATTTAATTTAGTGTATAGTATTCCTCTATTGTTAGATTTTAAGTAAATAGGGCTCTTCAATATTTGGAATTTAGTGTCACCTTTTGGATCCTTATATTTATACATACCTAGTTTATTAAATATTCTGTAGTAACCCCTTTTAATTCTATCTACCGACTCTTTTTGAACATAACCAAGTTTTCCACTTTCAAAGCTTAGAGCTATTTTTCCAGACTGACTAGCTTGTTTAAACACATATTTAGCGGGCTCATCATTACTAATTGTATATGGATATGAAATAACATTTTCAAATCCACTGTATTCACTAAGCTCCTTAGCTAATTTAGTTTGTTTTGGATAATTTTTGTTTTCATAATAGCATACAAAAGGTAATAAGTCTTCATTTAAATCACCGCTATGTACATCAAGAAAAATATCGCTCAAAGGGATTATTTTATTAGCTATAAAGTGTGCTATTTTTTCAGATACAGTTCCGTCTCTTATCCCGGGAAAAATTCTATTTATATTTTTTTTATCTAAAGGGTTTACATATGGTGAGTATCCATAGAAAGCTCCGATATTTGTTATTGGTAAAATAATTAATGTTCCATTTAACTCTGAGGGTTTAATCTCAGCTATTAATTTTTGAGTTGCAATTATTGGAGCAAGTTCAGAACCGTGAACACCAGCAGTTATTGTAAATACTTTACCACTATTTCTTCCCTTTACAATAATAATTGGAAGAGTTGTATAATTATTTAAGGTATCGTTAAATTCTAAATTAAATTCATGAATTTTTGATTTAGCAGGATCATAAAATTTTTCATCAAAAAGATTTTGAGATAAAAGTTGATTATAGAGAAAAAGTATAATGACTAGCAAATAAGTTTTCATATTACAAAGTTAAATTTTATATAGTAAGCTAAATAGAAGTTATTTGTATATTGTTTTAAATAAATTAAAAAATGAAAAATATAATATTATTTATTATTGCTGTAACTATTTTTTCTTGTATTAATACACAAACAAATACAGTGGATATAACAAATAAAAATGGTGAACCTGATGGCCCTCATACATCAACTGAATGGAAAATATGGGCTTTAAGTACTGCTGCACCTTCATTTATAGCTGCGAATTGCACTGTCATTGATTCTGATGGAAAAACTGTTTTAAGAAAAGGGACAAATGGTTGGACTGCAATGGCTGGGAATCCAAGAGGTATGTCTGATCCTGAAAATGGATGGAAAGATCCACACGAAGCAATGCCAATGGTAATGGATGCTGAAGGTATGAAATGGGCTATGGCTTTTATGACTGGGCAAAAACCTGAACTAGATCGAGATGGTTGGATGTATATGCTTCATGGAGACATGGGTGAAGATAATACCAAACAATTAGTATTTAATAAAGAGGATG
>Ga0163111_10000319_pt1 | contig 29167 bp, 27 predicted proteins | sample CRUFie1St18metaG_FD_109645 | JGI IMG/M metagenome (GOLD analysis project Ga0163111, IMG submission 109645) | Marine microbial communities from the Costa Rica Dome - CRUD Field 142mm St18 metaG | ecosystem: Environmental > Aquatic > Marine > Oceanic > Photic zone | place: Costa Rica: the Eastern... | reverse complement strand
TAGAAGAATAATATTGAAATTATTCTTCCACACAGCATGGACAATCAGAGACCCAATGATTGGGCTCTATTTCAAATAGATTAATATCTTTCTCCTTACTCTTCTCATATAAAGGAGCCCCAACCCTATGACCAAAGGCGCATCCTTCTGGAGGATTTATAGGAGAAGGAACCTCACCCTCTAAGGGTTGGCGTTCGGTTCTTTTGCTAGGATCATTAACAGGAATAGCTTCAATTAAAGCTTTCGTGTAAGAATGCTTTGGATTGTTATAGATCGTATCAGCGTCAGCCATTTCAACAATCTTACCTAGATACATAACCGCAATTTTATCACTCACATGTTTTACAACAGCCAAATCATGAGCAATGAAGAGATAAGAAAGGCCGAGATCTTTTTGTAGATCCATTAATAAATTAAGAACCTGACTCTGAACCGAAACATCAAGAGCTGAAACGGGCTCATCAAGAACAAGAAGTTTAGGATTAACGGCCAAAGCACGAGCTATACCAATCCTCTGTCTTTGGCCTCCAGAAAACTCAAAGGAAAATTTTTCAGCAGAACTTTTTGGCAAACCCACTCTATCTAGAAGCTCATGAACTCTTTTTATCCTATCAGCTTTATTACCTATTTTTTGGATAACCATCGGCTCAGATATAAGCTGAGCAACTGACATCCTTGCATCAAGAGATTCGGCGGGGTCTTGAAAAACCATCTGAAAATCTTTTCGGTAAGGCCTTAACCGACTCTGACTCATATTGGTAATATAATGATCATTAAAAATAACTTTTCCAGCAGTTGGTCGATATAACCTTACGATGGATTTACCAAGGGTTGACTTACCGCAACCAGACTCTCCAACTAACCCGAGAGTTTTACCCTCAGGAATTTCAAAACTGACACCATCAACGGCATGAACTTGACCAATTTGGCGGCCAAAAATACCACCTCTTACAGGAAAATGCATCTTCAGCTCCTCGACTTTCAATATAGGCAGTCGAGCTACCTTAATTTGCTTGGTCCAAACAGTAAAAGGTTCCGAACGGGTAAGTTTAATAAATGGTTCTAATGTTGAGGGATTTTCGTTTTCGTTATTTAAATTGTTTAATTCAATTTTTGTTTCTTTCGTACATTCTGGACAATTCTCGATAAAATGCCCGGAACTAATCTCAACATAATCAGGTCTTAATTCGCTTCTCCCTTCACCACGCTCCATACGCTGACAAAAACGGCACCCTTTCACAAATTCGTGAATAGAAGCAACCTGACCTGGAATCGTTGGTAGTTCAGATTTTCGAATACTATCTATTCGAGGCATAGATGCTAGAAGCCCCTTCGTATACGCATGAATGGGATTAGAAAAAAGTTCCTCAACAGTAGCTCTCTCAACGATTCTACCGGCATACATCACAATGACCTCATCACACTGTTCCGCAATCACTCCAAGATCATGAGTTATGAGCATCACAGCCATACCCAAACTATCCTGCATTTTAGAAACCAAATTGAGTATCTGAGCCTGAACAGTGACATCAAGAGCCGTTGTCGGTTCATCTGCAATTAGAAGATCAGGCTCGCAAGAAAGAGCAATTGCAATCATCACTCTCTGCCTCATTCCTCCTGAAAGTTGGTGAGGATATTCAATAACTCTTCTTTCAGGAGATGGAATACCAACAGCGTCTAATAATTCTACAGATTTTTTAAGGGCTGTGGACTTATCCATACCCTTATGGAGAACTAAAGCCTCAACAATCTGCTTACCAATCCGTTGAACAGGGTTCAACGCAGCCATAGGCTCTTGAAATATTACTCCTATTTCATTACCTCTGACCTTGTGCATTTGATCAGAGTCAATGCCGACAAGTTCTTTCCCATTAAGTCTAATGCTTCCGCTCAGAACCTCACCCGAGGGTTTTGGCAAAAGATCGACGATAGACATCGCTGTGACAGTCTTACCACAACCCGATTCACCAACAACACCTAACGTCTTTCCTTTCTCTAATTCTAAAGAAATACCATCAACAGCACGAATTAAACCTCTTTCAGTTTGAAAGCCAGTTTCAAGATTTTCTATTTCCAGTAATTTACTCATTACTATCTGAAACCTCCCCCAATTTAGTCTGGTAACGGTCTTTGACTTCCTGGACTTCAGGGAACTTCTTACCAGTTTTTTTGGCATCAAGCGTTTCTTCCTTCATTTCTTCATCAACCCAATACACATAACTCTCCATAGGAACATAAACCTTTGGAGGAGAGAACTCCGTAAATTCACAATTTGGCCAACGCAACCATCGCCAACAACCAACTCTCGAAAATTCTGTCATATATCCAGGAACATAAACCCCAGAGTCATGGATAATTTGCTGCATTTCATGAGCAGTGCTTTCTAATTCATCTTCACTTGTTGCATTCCTGTATGCAACAGCCAATTGATCCATTCTATCGTCTTTAAATGAAAAAACATTATTAGTATTTGGCTTCAATTTTCCTTTACTATCATAGGCATTATTAGAATGAAAATACTCATAGAAACGAGGATATGGAGGACGAAATCCCCAAGCAGAAAAAACAACTTGATGCTCCTTGGCCATTTCCTTTTTATAGACAACAGTGTGATCAAGTCCATCTAAGACAAAATCTAATCCAGCTTTTTTCGCCTCTTCTTTTAATATACCCATCATCTTTTCTCTAACTGGAATCCTGGAATAAGTAAGTACAATTTCTAATCTCTTACCATCAGAGTTTCTTAGAATACCATCATCTCCCTCTTCAGAATAACCGGCTTTTTTAAAGTATTCTTTAGCTTTAGAAACTGAAAAAGGCTTAGCAGAAATATCAGGGTTATCAAATCTTCCATAGCCTTTCGTCCAACCAGGCAAACGGGCAGCATCACCACGAAAAATTACATCAATTACTTTTTGCCAATTAGTGGCATGGTTAATACCAAGCCTAACGTCAAGGTTATCTAGAGGAGATATCGCTGAATTAATATAAAGAGACCAAGGAATTCTAGGATACTGGTTATACCATGTATAGCGCTCGACATATCCATCGAATACCGGCTCCATTTCAGATTTCTCGTACCAGTACTCAGGTAAAGAAATTGGAAAATAATCTAGCTCCCCTGCTCTAAAAAGTTCCCAAGCCTTAGAAAGGTCTCTGACCACAGTGTAACGAATCTTGTCAGTGTTAAAGCGATATTGGTAAAACTTTTTATCCTTCGCCCACCAATTCTTATCCCTACTTAAAGTTATCGATACACCTTTCACTATATCCTCATCTTTCACCGTATAGGCTGCAGTAGTGGGTGGAACAAGCCACTGATATCTATCCTTATAATCAGGGCCATAATCTTTATAGAAATGAGATGCCGAAGGAGGAATGCTAGCAAAATAAGGAATCTTAGGTTTGGGCTCGGGCAAGCTAATTGCCACGACATCTTCTCCAAAAACAGCTACTCTAGAAAATTGCTCTCTAAGGTATTGTTTAAACCAAGGTGTAACAACATTATCTGAGGCTCTGATATAAACGAACCATAAAAAGTCAACGGCCTTAACCGCTTCTCCATCATTATACTTAGCATCTGGATCTATTTTAAAATAGACTGTCTTTTTGTCATCACCAATAGCCCATTCCTTGGCAACCCCAGGAATAACTGCCCCTGTCTCTGGATGAAGATCAATCAGACCAATTTCAATATTATCATAAAGCTCACCCCTAAAAGAATTATTCGAATTCGGCCCGAACGGTCTAATTGTTGGAGGAAAAGAAGTTATAAAATATCTAAATGCCCCACCTTTCTTTGATGAGGGATCCCCAATCTCGGGTTGTTCTTGCCCATTTTCCCAATTGAGATTTTCCGGCAATTCCGACGAGGATAAAAGAGCAATATAATCACCAAGATTTTGCCTAGAAGTAAACCGGTTGAGTTCTTTTTTCTTTTCAATAATTTGATCTTCTATTTTTTTCTTAGCCTCTTCATCTGTCGATTCTTTCAGACTGGATTCTAGTTCTTCAAGAGCAGAGCTGACTGAAGTAACTTGCTCATTAAGCCAGTTACTAATGTATTCATTATAGCGTGGATACCACGCATCAAAATCCGCGGAGCCACTAACCACACTCTCCTCCTGCGCACATGAGCAGAAAAAGAATAAAGTGAAGGGCAGTAATACTAGTAAGCGCATATTAAAATTTTTAACGATAATAGCTAAATTTCTTTGGATCGAATGCCTCACGAACAGCCTCCCCTATGAAGGTGATTAAAATTAGCAACCCAACGAGCACCATGAAAGCTGAAGTCACTAACCAAGGAGCCGCCAAGTTTTCCAAACCATCTCGAAGTAATTGCCCCCAGGTCGCATACTTTGCAGGCAATCCAAACCCCAAATAATCAAGAGAAGTTAGCGAAAGAATAAGGCTCGATACAGAGAAAGGAACAAGTGTAATCACAATAGCAATAGAGTTTGGGAGCAAATGCCTAAATAAAATGCGTGGAGTCGAGGCCCCTATAACTCTACTGGCAGCAATATAATCACGTTGCTTTTCCTTAAGCGCAGAGGTTCGCATAAGATAAGTCATCCCCATCCACCCAAAGAGTAAAAGAATAAAAAGAATCATCCAAAGCCCTGCGGATTCTTTTAATTTTTCAGGGACTGCAGTACTAGCAATCATAACTACAAAAAGAAAGGGTATGTTAGAAAGAATCTCAATAATCCGTTGAAGAATAATATCAAACCACCCAGCAAAAAAACCCATTAAAAGTCCAATACTTACACCAAGAATATAAACCAAAGGAATATAAACAATGGCAGCCTTAAAATTGACCTGAAGCCCCCCAAAAAGATAAGCTACCACATCATAACCTCTAGAATTTGTGCCTAAAAAATGCCGTTGATCCTTTTCATAACTGGGCGGTGATGGCGCATAGTGCACCTCCCTAACAGTGCTGGATTTTTTCGCCAGAAAGTCTTTTTGATTACCTGCACCATTCCAAGATTCAGATCCACTAACAAGCTTACCTTCGACATACTTTGCTCCGTAAACCCTAGCTCCTTCCTCATCCCAGCCATCTGCAGGCCCGTCCTTGATTCCATTACGATAGCGAAAACGTAAATGTTTCCGCTCAGGTTTATTAATGTCATATAATTTCGAAGCTAGGCCTGAGAAAGGTTTGCCACTTTTCATTACAATACCACTCTCACTATTCAAGGGTTTTGAAATTGCCGGCACTGTATCTCCTGTTGGTGCATAACCAATCAGAGGCATTATCACAGATAGGTCTTTATCAATTTCTGCCTGCTTCTTCAATTTTCTATAGTCAGCTGGAGCCTGTCCCTCATCACCTTCCAAACCAAAAATCTCACCCTTTTCGGAATCACGTGTTAAAGCTGGAAAATAGTTTTTCCCATTGTACTTAACTAGCAGAGCTTCATTACCTACAATCAAATGATCAAGAGAAGCGAAAGCTCCTAGCACGATTACAATCCAGAGAGAAAGATAACCACGCCGAATCGATTTAAATCTCTCAATTCTACGAATAGTCATCGGTGTAAACCTCAATCCAGAATTAAATTTAGCAGTCATTAAACCGCCAAAAACAAAAAGTAAAAACATACAAAACCACCCAAACCATGGATTAAGAAAATTAACTTCCCGAGCAAGATTAAATGGGAATCGAACAGTAGGTAACTCCAACTGGAAATATTCCCCAATACATCCAATAATAGCAATCAAGCATATAAATGGTCCTATTAGTTTTGCTTTCATTATCTACTTAAATTTTACCCGAGGATCAATAAGGGCAACGATGATATCTGATAATATATTACCAATAAGGAGTAAAGTTGCAGCGATTGTAAGAGTGCCCATAATAACCGGTGTATCCCGACCCAAAAGCGCTTGATATTGCAGGAGACCAAAGCCTTGAATGTCAAATACAGACTCAACAAGAATACTACCACCAACAATAATAGTGATGAGTTGACCCATCGTAGAAGCAATTGGAATAATAGAATTTCTGAAGGCGTGTCTAAAAACTGCTTTTCTGAAACTTACTCCCTTAGCAACAGCGGTCCGGACATAATCAGTAGCTAAATTTTCCATTAAATTGTTTTTCATCATCATGGTAAGCCAAGCGAAACCACCAACAATATAGCAAGTCAAAGGGAGTATAGTATGGTGAGCTAGATCAATAATTTTTTCTAAGATTCCCATCTCAGAAAAGTTTGTACTAGTGAGACCAAAGAGTGGAAAATAACCTCCTCTAGCTCCTAGATAAATAAGCATCACCGCACCCAGAGCAAATCCGGGTATAGCATATCCAACAAAAATTAATACGGAACTCAAATTATCAATGACAGTTCTATGTTTAATCGCTTTCAAGATACCTAACGGAAGAGAGATTCCATAAGTAATGAAAGCAGTAAGAAGACCAAAATAAAGAGCAATGGGGATCCTTTCTTTTATAAGAGACCAAACAGAATCACCAAAGTTAGCAGAGGCTCCAAGTTGCCCTTGCAGAAGACCTGAAAATTTTTTCTTATAGGCAACAACACGATCATCATAGTTTTGCGGAGCATTCTTTTTTTCTTTCCCATATCGCCTTGCCCACCTCTCCTTACGATCTTCTACGGTTTCTATTCTGAACTGCCAACCATCCTTCTTTACCCAATCTTCAGGTTCCATTCTAGAATTAACAAGCTCAGTCTCTTTAACTATCTTTTTTTCTCTAGTCACTTTAATTTGCCGACCATCTTGAGACAAAACTATCAGCACTTCATTTTCGGGGTCTTTGATAAGATCACCGCCACCTATCTTATCACCTCCTAAAGAGCTAAATTCTGCCTTACTAATTGATCTCTCCCTCGGCATAAGTCCTAGCCACTGAAAATATGAAATAATCATTTTTTTATCGTACCCATATTCTTCCTCAAGCTTTTCAATCTGTTCCTCATTCATTCCTCCAGACATTTGGCCTCCAGAAGAATTTGCTCCCTCCGATGCTTTCTGAGCCTCTTCAAGAAAATGCTCAATAGGTCCACCAGGAACGATCCGAGTAATAATAAATACAATTAAAGTCACTCCCAACAAAGTTGGGGGGATGAGCAAGAAACGCCTAATAAAGTAATCTCTCATCAATTCTTTGAAAATATGATCCTATCGGGCGAGCCTGAAGGATCAACCATTTTTATTTAGCATCTAAATGAATAAAAGGGCGTGACCTTAGGCCAAAGTGGGTTCAAAATCTACCTGATGCGCCTTCTGTTAATATTTTTAGCCACATTAGCTGCCCTTGTTATGAGCAGCTGTGACAATAGTCAGACGGCAGTTGATAAGGCGACTGATGAGGGAATCCTTATCATGGGAAACACTTCTGAGCCGAAAGGTCTAGATCCTCACATCGTAAGTGGAGTCCTTGAAAATAATGTTATCAGAGCTTTGTTCGAAGGTTTAGTCGTAGAACATCCATCAAAGGATGGGGTCGCCTTACCTGGAATGGCAGAAAAATGGTACCCTAAAAATCCCGACAAACCTGACGAATGGATATTCGAACTTCGAAAGAATGCCCAATGGTCCGATGGAACTCCGATAACTGCTGAAGATTTCATCTTCTCTTTCAGGCGAATACTCACTCCTGCACTGGCATCAGATTATTCATTCATGCTTTACTATATTAGAGATGCAGAACCATATCATAAATCCCAACGGACCTATTTACTGTGTCGTAACATAGCCCCTTTCAAAGATAACTGGGAAATACTCAAGGAAGTAGATCTTGGGCCTAACGGAGAATCTGAATTGGACTTCAATAAAAAAGGAATAGATCACTTAAACACTAAAGAACTTATAGAACTTAAAAATAACCCATCCCTTTTTGATTGGCCTAATAATATATCAGATGAAATACGTACGGTTATAATAAATAAGAATCTTGAGTTTGCTAAAAGCGGGAAATCACTTTGGGAATTAATTAACTTTGGGGCCTCTGCTGAAGATCCTCATACGCTCAAAGTTAAACTCAATTCGCCAATCCCTTTCCTTCCAGAAATCACCAAACATTACACTTGGTTCCCGGTACCAAGACACGCCCTAGAAAAATATGGGAAAGAAAAAGTTTGGGAACGAATACCTGAATGGACATATCCAGAAAACATTATCACCAATGGAGCATTTATTCTCAGCTCTTGGAAATTTAATGAACACATTGAAGTAAAGAGAAACCCAAAGTACTGGGATGCTGGAAATGTAGGTATAAATGGCATTAGATACTTACCAATTTCTAACCTCTATACTGAAGACCGCATGTACTTTGATGGTCAAATGCATCTCACTTACTCACTTGCCCCAGAACTCATCAAGTACTCGAGAGAAAGATATCCAAACGAAGTACGCAATGAACTCTATTTAGGAACTTATTTCATTCGCACAAATGTTACCCGAAAACCATTTACTGATCCGAGAGTGCGGATTGCATTTTCCAAAGCTATGAACCAAGAAGCTCTCATTGAAAATGTACTCAAAGGCGGTCAAAAACCTGCAGGCGGACTAGTTCCTCCATTTGGAGAATACAAAGCAAATGACTCAGTCGGATTCGATCCTGAAGGCGCAAGAAAACTACTAGCTGAAGCAGGATTTCCAGGAGGAGAAGGCCTGCCGGACATTGAGTTTCTTACCACTGATAAGGAAACAGCCAAAGCGATGGCAGAAGCACTCCAAGCAATGTGGAAACAAAATCTGGGAGCAAATGTTAAAATCAAACAAATGGAATGGACCTCGTATATCACCACTATGTTTGAAAAAAATTATGATCTTGCAGCAGGAGGATGGATCGGAGACTACTTAGATCCTCTAACTTTCTTAGACATGTGGATGAAAGATGGAGGTAACAATAGAACAGGTTGGCATAGCCCCGAATTTGAAGCCCTCCTTAAAAAAGCTGCTGACACCGGAAACCCTGAAGCTCGTTATCGTATCCTCGAAGAAGCGGAAAGTCTTTTCTTATCGGAAAGACCAATTCTTCCCCTTTACTGGTACACGAGAAATTATCTTATCCACCAAGATCTCAAGGGGTGGAATCCTCTCATACTTGACAACCATCCTTACAAGTTCCTAAAACTTGAGCGGAATCAGAACAATAGATCTGAAAAATAAATAACGATCATGCTTCGCTTCATTATTAATCGTTTATTACAAGGACTTCTAGTCCTCTTCGCCTTATATACGATCACATTCTTTCTTGCCAAGGCGATGCCAGGCGAACCGTTCACGACTGAAAAGAACATTTCAGAAGAAGCCAAAGCTTACCAGCGCGCAATTTACGGACTAGACAAAAGCTTATTTGAACAATATCTCCGCTACCCAATTAACATTTTAACGAAGGGTTCTTTCGCCCTTTCAACTAGTAAAGGAAGACCTGTAGAAGACATTATCGCACAATCCTTTCCCAACTCACTCATCTTAGGGCTAAGCGCTCTCGGCATCGCTATCTGTATTGGCGTTCCTCTGGGAGTAATTTCAGCAATCCGAAAGAACAGTTGGGTTGACTGGGGGGCAATGTCCATTGCCATGATCGGGATTTGCGTTCCTGCGTTTACAGTGGGGCCATTACTTCAAATATATATCGCTTCACACCTACCAGGCCTGAAAGTTGCAGGATGGGGCAGCCCTGCAGACATTATACTTCCAGCACTTACACTCGGTCTGACCACTGCAGCCTACCTCGCACGACTAACCCGTGGTGGCATGCTTGAGATCCTCTCGCAAGACTTTATAAGAACGGCAAAAGCGAAAGGTGTTCCATCCAATAAATTAATTACAAAGCACGCACTCCGTGGAGGACTATTACCAGCGATTGCTTTCATAGGGCCTTCGTTTGCTGCTCTCATTAGTGGATCATTCATTGTTGAAACAATTTTTCAGGTCCCAGGAATGGGACAACACTTCGTTAATGCAGTCATTGCACGAGACGAATTTTTACTTCTCGGGGTAGCTTTATTTTTTGGCTTCCTAATTGTCATTATGAATCTGGCCGCTGATATTCTGACCGGGATTATGGATCCAAGGGTACGACTCGGCTCAAATCAAAAATAACCTAACACACAAAACTAATGACTAATCAGATTACGGATACGGAGGCGGGAACATCGCTCTGGAAAGATTCCTGGTTACGGATGCGTAAGAATAGGATCGCCGTTGCGAGCATCATTGTATTTTCGATTACCTGCTTTTTCTGTTTCATAGTCGCCTGGTTCTGCAAAGACCCTAACCAAGTCAACCTAGCCAATAAATTTAGTGGTCCCAGTTCAGAGCACTGGATCGGGACAGACGCTTTAGGACGAGACCTTTTCTCACGAATTCTCTACGGAGGACAGGTTTCAATATTGGTCGGACTTATTGCAACAACCGTGTCAGTCACTATCGGAATTATTTACGGTGCCTTAGCAGGATTCTTTGGAGGAAAGATAGACTCAATCATGATGCGAGTCGTTGACACTTTGTTTTCCATTCCTTTTCTAATGATTGTTATTGTTTTACAGGCTGTTCTTTCTGAATGGTCACGTGAAACGTCTGTATGGATTGTGAGCAACCTAAATTGGGACAAGGGATTCACTGACAGAATCACTAACGTACTACCTTTATTCTTCGCTCTAGGCCTCTTAGGATGGTTAACCTTAGCACGAATCGTTAGAGCACAAGTAATGAGTCTTAAGGAACGTGAGTTCGTAGAGGCAGCTACTTCGCTTGGACTCACCAAGTTGACTGTTCTTTTTCGTCACATCATTCCGAATACTCTTGGACCAACTGTTGTCTACGCAACGCTATCTGTTCCAGGATTCATCATGTACGAAGCAACTCTCTCTTATCTAGGTCTTGGAGTAGAATCACCTAACAGTTCTTGGGGAATATTAATTAAGGAAGGAGCCAATTATCTCGAGACAAACTCTCAGCTTTTAATCTTTCCTGGTATTATTTTCTCAATAACTTTATTTGCATTAAACTTTCTTGGAGACGGGCTCAGAGACGCTCTAGACGTAAGAGCCTCAAAAGATTAAAAACAAAGAAAAATGTCTCTCTTAGAAGTCAATAACCTAAAAACATACTTCCATACTCGTAACGGAATCGTGAGAGCCGTGGACGGCGTTTCATTCTCAGTCGACAAAGGAAAGACCATCGGCATTGTAGGCGAGTCAGGATCAGGAAAATCTGTCAGCTGTTACTCTCTTCTCGGATTACTTCCCATGCCCCCTGCAAAAATCGAAGATGGTGAGGCAATTTTCGATAGATCCACAGATTTACTCAGCTGCGGTGAAAAGGTTCTGCGTACGATTAGAGGAAAAAAAATCGGCATGATTTTTCAAGACCCGATGACCTCTCTTAATCCATATATGAGAATAGCAGATCAAATTATTGAGCCACTTTGCCTGCACATGAAAATGGATAAAGAAAAGGCATTAAAAGAAGCCATTCATGCCTTAGATGAAGTTGGCATACCTGAGCCCGATAACAGGATAAACATGTATCCCCATGAATTCTCAGGAGGAATGAGACAACGAGTAATGATAGCCATGGCGCTGATAACTAATCCAGAAATACTGATCGCTGACGAACCGACTACGGCGTTGGATGTGACCATCCAAAAACAAATCTTAGATCTTATTCAGACGCGTCAAAAGGAATTAGGAACTGCAGTGATATTCATAACTCATGATCTTGCTGTCATTTCAGAAATCTGTGAAGAGGTCAACATTATGTACGCAGGTAGGATAGTTGAGAAAACAGATACGAAATCTCTCTTTAGAACTCCAAAGCACGCGTATACTCGGTCACTGTTGAAATCAATTCCAGCCAATCAAGTGAAGGGAGAAAAACTTTACACGATTCCGGGACTACCGCCTGACACCTCTCAAATAATTAGGGGTTGTGCTTTTAGAGAAAGAAATCAAATAGGTGACCAAAACGAATGCTTAACTAATTCAAGACCCGAATTTAAAGAAATTGAACCTGGTCACTGGGTACAGAATTGTCCAGGTTGCCTATCATAAAATTCATATAATGCCTTTTCTAGAGATAAAAAATATAAAAAAACACTTCCAAAAGAAAAAGGGAGGCCTTTTCTCCAATTCTTTTGATACGGTAAAAGCTGTAGACGGTGTCAGTATTCAAATCGAAAAAGGTGAGATTCTTGGACTCGTTGGCGAATCGGGCTGCGGCAAATCGACCCTCTCAAAAACAATCATGCAGTTAATCCCACCAACTGAGGGAGAGGTGATTCTAGAGAACGATAGCCTGACCACACTCAATGCTGAAAAAGTACGCAAGCGTCGCCTAGACTTTCAAATGATTTTTCAGGATCCTTACGCATCTCTAAATCCGAGAATGACAGTTTGGTCGACACTGAAAGAAGCGATCATCACTAGACATGGAAAACTCAACCACAAAGAACTTGAAAACAAAGTTGCCATTTTAATGGAAAGGGTTGGGTTGGATCAAAAATTTATGCGGAAATACCCTCATGAATTTTCAGGCGGGCAAAGACAAAGAATTGCCATTGCTCGAGCCCTTGCCCCTGAACCAAAGCTTATTATTGCTGATGAACCTGTTTCTGCACTCGACGTATCTATTCAATCACAGATCCTAAATCTCTTAAAGGATTTGGTCGATGAACTTGAGCTCACCATGCTTTTCATCTCTCATGACCTCAGTGTAGTTCGATATATAGCTGACAGGATAGCCGTTATGTATTTTGGAAAAATTGTTGAAACAGGCGAAGCTGAATCGTTAATGGATAATCCAAAACACGAATACACAAAGCAATTATTAGACTCGATTCCAAGAATATCCATTCACTGAAGATGACAAATAAAAAGCCTCTACATGTTCAAACTTGGACAATACTAATGGTTTTTTTAATAACCATTAAGGTTGGCACGGCAGAGACGTCGAAAGATGTATTATCAGAGGAGTTAAAAAAAGTTTTTCTGAACTGGAGCAGTTCAATGAATGATCAGAACTTGGAAAAATGGAGACAAACGACAGCCAATTTTAGAAAAGTTGGAATTCGCAATATGATTGTCTCACAAAAGAAGAAATGGCCTGAATCATTATTTGAGAGCCCTGTTTCACCACCAAAAATCGACTCCATGAAAATGGTTAAATTTATGCTAAACGGACCAACCGCTCAGTTGGTCTACTTTGGACAGCCTGATTTTGGGATCAGCGAAGAAGTAGAAACTCCTGAAGGACTTCTCTTTCTCATGTTCGTAAAAGAAACAGAAGGTTGGAAATTTGGAACTTCTAGATTCATGAGCCTCAATAATACTGAGGCAATTACCGCCTCAGCAAAATCTGGAGACTTTTCGTTTCTAGATAGCCCTCAATTCAAACCTCCTGGAAAATTACCAAAAGTAGCCAAACTATGTCCAGTCCCAGAAATGGTTGGGTACCTTGAAGTCGTCTCGATAGGTTACGAAACCACTGTAAACATTGAAGAAAGGTCACAGCATAGAGTTATAAATAATGTCCATAAGGGTTTAATTCTTGGGGGATTAAAAAAAGGCATCAACCAATTATTTATTGAAGCTCGTTCTATCAAAGGGGATCCCAGAAAAAAACCAGCTAAACCTCACCTTGAAATAAACGTTTATAGAGAATCTAAGCAGGATAAAAAACCACTTAAAAAAATCTACGGAACCGGATTGAAGCAAGGGCCCGGAAAATTTAAGATCATCGTCAGAGGTGACGTTTAGGAATTAAGCTCAGTGCTAATGGTTAGGCTTAAGGCTTTTAAAATTTCTGCCATTTTATAAAAATTAATCTTATCAGGAGTATCAGTTTTTTTAGCATGATGAGGGTATCTCAAAGCACCCGTATCAGAGACTCTTATGATAGGATAACCTTTTTCAGTGAAAGCAGATAAACCGTCAAATGCTGAAGCTTCTTCATCATTCAATGAAACCTTATGAACAGGCGAATTAAGTCTTTTAGTAAACCCAGAAACAAATGAACTCATTGACTGGTGAGAAGATCGCTTTCCAATCAAAGCAATAAAATTTCCGATAGCAGGAAAACCAATATCAAAATCATGAGGAGAGGACTGACTATTAGGCTCTTCAGAATAAAAGCCCAAGGACCCGATATCGACCACACCAATCAACTTTTCTTTTCCTCTCTTACACTTCTCAGCAATATAATTAGCACTTAAAATATCCCCGCTATTCGAATCTGGAAACTTAGATGGGCATGCAACAAATCTAATCGTTCTCATGTTCTTAGTATTTACAAAATATCGAGCTAAACCCAAAAGTATAGATACTGACGAAGCATTAGAATTAGCACCGGGACATGAATCCGGTGAACTAAAATTAGAGACAACTAGAAGAACCTCTTCAGCTAGACTTTCGCCAGGCAACTCCGCCTCAACAATTCTATAATCTTTTCCCTTATCGCCGATAAATGTCACTTGAGACCTAAAGCCTATATTTTCTTCACTAAGCTCTGATTCTATCCACTTCGCAGTAATTCTGGTCTTATCCTTATCTTTCCATGGCCTCGACCCAATGTCATAAGCTTGCCTTTGGACTAAGGCATTAAGCTCATCCGGTGTGGACAAAACTTTCATATTCAAAACCGAACGGCCGCCCTCTCTAGACTTCGAGGCTGGAGCATTTAATGAGTAAATGAGAGACAAAGCGCCAAGAAACATCATCCCAAAAGGTAAAATAACTAAACCAATTTTAATGACGTTTGATTGCTTCATTAACTAACTAATATAAGTTTTCCTGATCTTAATTTCTTTTAATAACTTCTAAAGTTTCCTCAGCCGCAAGGGCATAGGATCCACTCTCGGCTAAGGGATTAGTAACTTCTTTTAATTCTTCTGATAGAGACTTCCTCTCTTCTGATGATACGATCAAACGCAATAGTTCAGATGAAACTTTTTCTGGAGTCGCATCAGTTTGGAGAAATTCACGCACGACTTCCCTACCTGCTAGAATATTAGCCATTCCAAGAAATTTAACTGATATTAATGCTCTTGCTAGCAGATAGGTCAGTGCAGAAACTTTGTAAACCAAACAGTAAGGAAGTCCAAGAAAAGCAGCTTCAATAGTTGCGGTCCCTGACGCGACAGCTCCACATGATGCTTTAACCATCAATTCATGGGCATTACCAACGTTTACATCACAAGGTACTTCTTTCGCTAAAACCATTTCCCTCATCTTCTCAGCTCCCTTCTCAGAAGCCGCTGAAGCTGAAAAACAAATACTAGGATCAATTTTTAAAATATCCCTAGCCGAATCAAGCATGACGGGAAAAATTTTCTCTATTTCCCTATCTCTACTCCCAGGAAGTAATGCGACTAATTTTTCTGACCTTTTCCCGTCGCTTCTTAAGTGACCCAAACTATCAGCCAACGGATGACCAACAAATTTAGCCTCTAGGCCAGATCCATTATAAAATGGCACCTCAAAAGGGAACAAACAAAGCATGCAATCAATGGTCTCTGCCATTCGCTTAACTCTGCCTCGCTTCCAAGCCCAAACTTGTGGACTTATGTAATAAACAATTTTTGTTTCAATACCTCTTCGTGTTATTGCCTCAGCAAGCCTGAGGTTAAATCCTGGATAATCCACAAGGATAACTAGGTCAGGATTAACCTCCTCAATTTCTTGCACAACTTCATCAAAAACCTTTTTAAAGAAACCGTATTTTTTAATCACCTCCCAAAATCCAACTACAGCCGAATCACTTATCCAATTCTTTATGGACTTAGAGTGATTCGCCATATCCGGACCTCCCATACCATGAAATTGAATCTCTGAGTCAATCGCATCCATTTCCGCCATCAAACCAGCCCCATGATTGTCACCGCTCACCTCCCCTGCGACGATGTAAATTTTGCTACGCATAATAAGGTCTAATCCTTAGCGTTTCCTGACTCAATGAGTTTAGTGATTTCGATGGCAATATCAAGTGCTGCTGTCGCTTCCTGTCCTGATACTGCTGGACGCCGGCCTGCTGCCGAACACTCAACGAAAGATTCAAGCTCAAGTTTTAAAGGTTCATCTTTTTCGACTTGAACGGGCTCAACCTTTATTTCCATTCCATCCTTCCAATAAAATTGTCCTTCCTGCTCTTGATAATCGAGAGAGAGATAGCTCTCACCTTCAAAAACTCTCAACTTACGCATCTTTTCTGGAGAGATGCGACTCGCTGTAATATTGGCGACACACCCAGATTCAAAGCGAATCCTAGCATTCGCAATATCTTCTCGCTTAGTGAGTACAGGCACGCCTACAGCATCAATACTTACGACCTTGGACTTGACCAGATGTAGCACGATTTCAAGATCATGAATCATTAAATCCAAAACAACCCCTATATCCATGGACCGGTTAGGAAAGGGAGATAAACGATGAACTTCTATAAACCTTGGATCTTTTAATCGCTCTTCAATTTCACCAAGAACAGGATTAAACCGTTCTATGTGACCAACCTGTAAAACACAGCCCATTTCCGCAGCCAAGTTAACTAAGGCCTGAGCATCATCAGTAGTATCGGCTATTGGTTTCTCTATAAGTATATGCTTTCTTTTATTTAATAACATCTCTCCGATAGAACGGTGCGTGCTTGTCGGAGTCGACACCGAAACCACATCAACTAGATCAACGAACTCCTCAATACTTTTTGCTACTTTCCCTCCGTAAGAACTAGCAATTTCCTGAGCAGCATCATTATCAGAATCATAAATGGCAACGAGATCAGCAGAATCAATCTCTGAGTAAATCCTTGCATGATTCTTACCTATCGCGCCTACACCAACAACTCCAGCTCTTATTTTTTGACTCATTCTATAAATCTATTTTTTTATTCTTCGTACGCAAACACAGTGACTTTATTCTTATCAGCACTCTCTTCAATTTGATCTTTTCCAAGGAGTAAAGTTTTCTTAGCTTCCACGACAATGGCTGACACAGACGATGCTGCAGCAATCTCAATGGTATCGGGACCAATGCATGGAACATCAAATCGCAAGTCCTGACCGGGCTTGGAAACCTTAACAACGACTACCTCCCCTCGACCTAACTTCCCACCTCTTTTTATCGCCTCATTAGTACCTTCAAAGGCTTCGACAGCCAAGACCGTTCCTTTTTTTACAATCACAGTCTGACCGATATCAAGACGGCTCATTTCTTTAGCAATTTTAAAACCAAAGGCGGCATCATCCGATAATCTCTTTGCCGGTTTCGGACCACAAACGTGGCCAGCTAAAGGCAGTAAATCATCCAGAAAAGTAGTCGCTGGTATTAGCTCTATTCCATCCTTAGAAAGCTCTTCGCCAATAGCATTGAAAATCGACTCAGCATTACGCTCCTTAAGTCTACCTAAAAGCATCAAAGTTCTCATATCTGGCCTGAGATCGAATAAATTTTTTGGCGATATCTGGCCAACCATTACCGCCTGAGTAATTTTATTGTCCTTGAAAAATTTAATCATTTTACTCAATTGACCAACTCTCATCCATGAAACCTCGTCTGTAATTTCCTCAATTAATGGATCAGTTTCTTCATTAAAAGCTGCGGCAACTAAGCGATTCACCCCTCCAGAGCGAGCCCCATGTGCAAAAACTTGGGGATAAATACCCTTTCCCGCAATCATACCAATGGCTTCTAATTCACTCATTACCGATCAAAAAGCGTTATTATTTATGAAATGTCCAACTGAAAAAGATTCACAAAACCAGATCTCTCAATAAAGTAGGGTTTGTGAGTACTAGTTATCAGGTCTTTGCACGTAAATATCGGCCCCTTTCATTCAAGGATATCCTTGGACAAGATCATGTTGTCCAAACACTCGCAAACGCGATAGAACAAAATCGACTCGCACATGCTTACCTGTTTGTTGGCCCTCGGGGAACTGGAAAAACATCAACTGCCAGAATCCTAGCCAAAGCATTAAATTGTGAGGGAGGACCAAAAGTTGATTTTGATCCGAACGAACCAATCTGCAATGAAATTGCCGAAGGCCGGTGCCTTGATGTCCTTGAAATTGACGGAGCAAGTAACAACGGCGTGGAACAAGTTCGTGAACTTCGCGATAACGTCAAATTTGCACCAACGAGTGGTCGATATAAAATATACTATATTGATGAGGTTCACATGCTATCGAATGCCGCATTCAACGCTCTCCTAAAAACACTCGAAGAACCACCGGAACATGTAAAATTCATTTTTGCAACGACTGAGGCTACTAAAATATTACCAACAATTATCTCTAGATGCCAACGTTTCGACCTTAGAAGAATCCCTACTAAGATCATCTCAGAACAACTCAGCAAAATCGCAAACGAAGAAGGAATAAATCTTAATCCAGTGGCCGCTACAGCAATAGCAAAGGGAGCAGACGGCGGTATGCGTGACGCGCAATCAATGCTCGATCAACTCGTTGCCTTCTGCGGTGATAGCATTGAGGAATCTGATGTCCTTGAAGTTTTCGGTTTCACTGGCATTGAAACAATCACAGGCCTCGGATCTTCAATTATTAATAAGGACACAGCCAAAGCACTGTCCACTGTTTACGAACAATCCGAAGCAGGAAAAGAACTAACCCAACTTCTTACTGATCTTATCTCTCACTTTAGATCAGTCCTAGTATTTCAAGTGGATCCGTCTGGAGCCTCAAAAGAACTGACAAATGAAATAATTTCCAGAGTAGAATCTCAATCTCAGAACATTCAAACCGGAAAGCTTCTAGAGCTAATTGATCATTTTGCCACAGTAGAAGGGCGAATGAAATGGTCGCCGAATAAGAGACTTCATCTAGAAGTGGCAGTCATTAAAGCCGTTCAGATACTTGAACAGACTAGTATTGATGATGTTATAGACGCAATTGATGGTGTGTTAAGTGGAGCACCTGCCCCTAAGAAATCATCTAACATAAAAAAGCCCCAATCCCCAACTCCAGCCCCACAACTAGCCGCTCCAGAGAAAGTCACTGCCAAAGTTGAGCATTCCAAGGAATCAAGTCCTGAGCAACCTGTGAGAGAAGAACCCGAAAGAAATTCAATACCTGAAAACATTGAAGAGACAAGGAGTTCTCCAGAGCCTGAAAACATTAAAACGCCTGAAGAGACTCCTACAGATTCCACTCCTTCAGGCGAAGACACCTGGTCAGCTGTCATTGAGCACATCAGCAAAGTAAAACCTCTGGCTGCAGACTCTGCGGCAAGAGGCATATTTTATCAGGATGATGGAAAACAATTCATCGTAGCAATGTCTCCAGATGAAAGTATCGCAGAGGGAATGATAACCAGTGAGAGAATTAAACCTGTTATCGAAAAATGCTTAACCTCAATGCTGGGAGTTAGAAAGTTCAAAGTTATTTTGAAAGAAGGGATTTCCGTTCCTGAACCACCTCCTCATATTGCAGAATTTGAGGAAGCCGTGGGAGAAACTCCAGAAGAAAATAAAGCCACACCCGAAGTTGCAAAAAAATCAGAAAAAAAAGAAAAGGAAAAAGAGCCAATTAATGATATCTATAATGACCCTTTAATTAAGGAAGCTCTCGAAGTTTTTGAAGCTGTCATTCGAGAAGACTAATAATTAAAACTTTAAATCTATACATAAAATGAATATTGCCAAAATGATGAAACAGGCCCAGCAGATGCAGGGCAAGATGCAAAAAGTTCAGGCCGAGTTAGCAGAACAAGAAGTTGAGACCTCAGCCGCAGGAGGCAAAATCGTAGTAAAGGCGACTTGCTCAGGTGATATCACTTCTATTAAAATTGACCCTCAAGTCATTGATCCAGAAGATTCTGAAATTCTTGAGGACATGATACTTGCCGGTGTCAACCAGGCCATAGGAGAAGGGCGTAAAGTAATGGAAGCTGAAATGGGTAAAATTACAGGAGGCCTTGGAGGCATGCCAGGATTAATGTAATTAATCCGTGCTAGGGCTTTCCTCTGCACTTAAGGAATCAAGTTTTTCTGATTTTCTTCTCCAGTAAGCAGCTAGAAAACTTCCGATTATACAGTGGTAAACTGCAGAGATTGCACAGGGTGCAGCAGCCACTAAAGAGACGTGCTTTTCTGCCAATTTACTACCAAGCCCAGAATTTTGCATTCCAACCTCGATCGAAACTGTTCTCCTATAATCCTCAGAATAGCCCAAGATACTAATTAGAAAATACCCTAGCGCAAAGCCTCCAAGGTGCAGTAAGAGGACAGAAAGAAATAGGTCAGAACCGGCACTAAGGATCTTTTCCTTATTAAGGCCAATAATGCAGCTGACAATAAGAACAATCACTAAAACAGAGATGAGCGGAGCCAAATCTCTGGCCCCTTTAACTAGAGAAGGGAAATACTGATTAAGAAGAATGCCCAAAACGATTGGCACTAACACAATCTGTACAGTCGTGAGCAACATCTTCATCGCATCAACGTTCATATACTGACTGGCAAGAGCATCCGTCAACAAGGGTGTAAGAAGAATGGCTGCAAAAGTCGAACACATTGTCATTAATACAGAAAGAGCCAAATTGGCTCGGCTTAAAAAGGCAATAACATTAGAAGCGGTGCCACCCGGGCAACAACTGACTAAAATTAAGCCGACTGCGAGATCTTTTTCCAAATTGAATCCTTTAGCTAATGACCATCCAAGTAGAGGCATTATAATAAATTGAGCCCCGACACCAATACCAATTGCAGCAGGCGTTTTAAAAACATTCTTAAAATCTTTAAAGCTTAGAGTAATACCCATTCCAAGCATGATGACTCCTAATCCGGGACCAATGTATGACTTAAACCAAGCAAACGAAGAAGGGTAAACCCAAGCTATCGCTGCTCCAATGAGTACCCATAACGCAAAAAGGTTTGTGATTTTTTGAAGTATCTTTGACAAGCAATTAACCTAACTCGATAGATCCGCTATTGGCAACTCTTACAATGACTCAAGTTTTGTAATAACAATCAAAAAAGGAGCAGAGACTTTGGCTTCTTCATTAACATATTTTTCAAACGAGTATCTCTCAGAGTCCAATCTCCCAAGATATTCACTAACACTTTTGGATTCATAATTTCCTTCATCGTGGCCAGGGTAGCATACAACAGTCACGATCCCACCAGGGGCAAGAAATTGTAAACCTTGGGTAATAGCGGCCACAGTAGTGCCCCTCAGTGTTGTTATAGAGTGATCAGAGCCAGGTAAATAACCCAGATTAAACATTATCACAGAAACAGCCCCATGGTGCTCCCTAGAAATAATTCGGTCCATTTCTTGGTGCCCCGTTTTATTGATAATTACTCGATCTGCCAAACCAGCCCTTTCTAACCTTTGCCGCGTATTGCTTATGGCCTGATCCTGAACATCAAAGGCATAAACGAGCCCAGAAATACCGATCAATTCGGCAAGGAACAGTGTGTCGTGACCATTACCTGCGGTAGCATCAATAACAACTTCACCTCCAGAAAGAACCTCTCTAATTAATTGATGCGCTCTATGAGTTGATCTCATCTTCCAAAACTAAATATTTCCCCGTACATCAAATTCAGGATCAATTGGAGAAGAATCTAAAATATGATCAACTAATTGCTCTGCCAAATAAGGCGCAGAAAGTACGCCCTTCGAGCCGAGCCCATTAAAAAAACCAATTCTATCATTTCCCGGATGCAAACCAATTAATGCTTTTCTCGTATCAATAACAGGCCTAACCGCAGCTTGGTGATCAATAACTTCAAAAGAAGCGTTTAATAATTTTTGGAGGCGACTCTCAAGGACCTCCCTAGCCAAAAAAGTAGTTTCACAATCATTAGCATTCCAGTCATAAGTAGCACCCACCCTGAATATTGATTCGCCTAATGGAAGTAACCATATATTTCCACGAACGACAATTCGATCCTCAGCAATATCAGGAATTTTTACAGTTAATATTTCACCCTTTGCAGGTTTAAATTTCACCCAATCAAACAATGGGTTTCTGATAGCTCTTACGCCTTCACAATAAATCGTGACACCATGATTTGATGGCTCTTCAATAACACCTTCAATCCAATGTTTGCTCAATAGTTTTTTAATCACTTCAAGAAAGGCAATCGTATTTAAGTGAGCTCCGAAATTAGTCACAAAACCACCATGATCAGAATTAAAATTATCTGCTAACCCTAAAGGCTTTTCAGATACAAGTGCCCTATATTCCGGATCAAGCATTCGCCGTTTCCAACGCTCAGCCTGCTTATCAGAATCCATCAGACGGACAATCTTAGTTTCACGAAACATTTCTATACCACTAACCCTCTCCAATGAACGGTAAAAATCTTTAGCCTTATCCCAGAGCTCTTCAAGCCTAGGACCCTTTGTAAGGCTCGGCCCCGTGATAGGATTAATAATGCCGGCAGCAACTTGGGTTGAAGTTATCTTTTCAAATCTATCAATAATCTTAAAATCACAACCTCTTTTACTAAGAGACCATCCCAAAACACATCCAGCAAGACCACCACCGACTATTGTAAATTCAGCCATTATTTTCCCCGATAATTGAAAAGATCATCTAAATCAAGATTCTCACTCATTAATTGGTTCCAGGCACTAAGTATCTTTAATTGCAATTTTTTCGTAATTTTTCGTCCCTTCCTCCCCTTGGATACCTGCTTGTGGGTGAGACCCTCCTGAGAGATAGAAACAAGGTCATTGTTCCGCAATTCTGCATCGCTCATGAGTCGATCTAGGGGTTGAATACCAGCTTCCATTTGCATTTTATCACTCACTTTACTTGACTGAACACCAAAATATCGAAAGTAAATAGATAATAAATCATGAGAATACTTCTTACTACAACATCTTATCAGGATACTCCTGGACCGCACCATGACCTTTTAGCCTCTACTGGCTGGGAGATTACAAGAGAAAGAGGCCCTCTGCCAGAGGATAAAATGCTGGAACTAGCTGGTGAATTTGATGGCTTCCTTTGCGGCGATGATGCGATAACTCAAAGTGTTATAGATAAATCGCTACCAAAACTAAAAGTGATTAGCAAGTATGGGATTGGCCTAGATAAAATTAACGTTGATTACGCAACCGAAAAAAAAATCCCTATCCTTTTCACTCCAGGTGTTAATCACACAACCGTGGCAGAGCACTGCTTCGGTTTACTCCTTGGAATTACAAAAAAAATTCACTCTAACGCAATTGAAGTCTCCTCAGGAGCCTGGAAAGCAGGTTGGAAAAAACCTGTCGGAAATGAAATTATGGGTAAAACCATTGGGATCATTGGCCTCGGAAGAATAGGAAAGGAAGTCGCAACTCGAGCAAAAGCTTTTGGACTTGAAGTTATTGCCTATGATCCATTCTACGATGAAGAATTTGGAAAGACCCATCAAATTCAAAAGAGCACCTCGATGGATGAAGTCTTATGTAATTCTGATATCGTATCACTTCACTGCTTTCTTAATGAAGAAACCCATGGCATGATTAATGCCCATAAGATTCAACAAATGCGAAATAACGTCATTGTGATTAATTGTGCAAGGGGTGAAATCGTTGACACAGACGCAATGAAACAAGCTCTTGATAGTGGGAAAATTGGAGGATATGGAACTGACGTTCTTGACACTGAACCTCCCGCTGAAAATCATCCGCTACTTAATGCACCAAACTGTATTATCACGTCACACATTGCATCAAGAACACATGAATCAGTGGCAAGACAAGCAGGTATGGCGACAAAAAACATCATCTCATATCTGAACGGCACGGATGACTTCACTCAAGCAAATACATTTTAATAAAAACACCATGAAAGAAAAATTTTATATTGTTCCAAAAGAACAGCACAACGACCTCGTATCCCTTGCATATAAACATCGAGGATACAGTTCAGAAGAAGCTGCAGACGCAGCCAAGTTCTGCTCTTTCGCTTCAACTCATGGCGTACGTACTCACAATGCCCTCAAAGCATTACACCTGGACGAATTATTTGGTTCCGGAAATGGAGGATGTAATCCAGATTCAGAAATTGAAGTTCTTGAGAATAAATTTGCAGCCAGCGAATCATGGAACTGTAACATGAAACTTGGTCAGAGCGTAGCTTACGAAGCGATAGAACGATGCATCGAGCTAGCCGATAAATACGGAATAGGCCAAGTGTCGGTGGATAACGCCTTCCATTATCTTTGGGGAGGAGGCTATGTTCTGGATGCAGCCAATAGAGGTTACATCGCCTACACTAACTGCACAGCAGGACTAGCAGAGGTCGTTCCCTTCATGGGAAAATTTCCTACATTAGGAACCAATCCTCATAGCTGGGCATTCCCTACAGCTGAAGCGATAGGCTTTCCAATCGTCATAGATTGGGCAACATCAGTCGTCGCAATGGGAAGGGTTCAACAATTAAAAAGAGAAGGACAAAAATTACCGGATAATGCTGCAGTCGACAAAGACGGAAATCCAACTAATGACCCAGAACAAGCTGCCTATCTAGTTCCTTTTGGTGCTCATAAGGGATATGGAATGGCTCTCATTAATGAGATACTTGCCTCCTTCATTGGTGGATCCTTACCAACCCTAAGATCTCGTGAAATTCCAGAAGGAGAAAAAAGAACTCCTAGCTTCTATTTTCAAGTCATCCATCCCGAAGCAGTGAGCGGTGGCGCCTTTGCTTCAGGACGAAACCAAACTGAAAATGTTCGAGCCGTAATAGATGATATAAAGTCTCATGGTAATGAAGGAATTTTTCTACCCGGGCAAGATTTTGCTCAGGCTGAAAGTCGTACTAAAAATGCTGGTGGCCTTCTCTTCTCAGAAGCGGAAATTGATGAATTCAATCATATCGCCAAAGAAATAAATGCCCCTGAGTGGAATTTAGCATCATTTAATAAGTTCGAGGATTAATAAATTTTTCATGACACAATGAAAAAGCATTGAAGGATCTTTAATTAACGTTATCATCGGCGCCCCATGGCACTTGAAATAAAACCTCACTCAGAATGCAATTTTACTCAGATTTCATTAGGCGAAATCATGCTCAGACTGGATCCTGGAAATGGACGAGTAAGAACAGCTAGAACGTTTAATGCTTGGGAAGGCGGAGGAGAATATAACGTAGCCAGAGGGCTCAGACGATGCTTTGGAATGAAGACAGCCATTGTAACAGCCTTCGCAGAGAATGAAGTCGGTAGACTTATTGAAGATTTCATTCTTCAAGGCGGTGTAGACACTCAATTCGTTCAATGGAAGGAATTTGATGGCATTGGTAGAGACATTAGAAATGGAATTAATTTTACCGAACGTGGGTTTGGAATTAGAGGGGCAAAAGGAACATCTGATAGAGGCCACACAGCATCCTCTCTAATGAAATGCGGTGACATTGACTGGAATCAAATCTTTGGCGAGCAGGGATCTCAGTGGTTTCATACTGGTGGAATATTTGCAGCACTATCCGAAACAACTGCCGAGCTCGTAATCGAAGCCTGCAAGAAAGCAAAAGAACACGGCACCATTGTTAGCTACGATCTAAATTACCGTCCATCATTATGGAAATCAATAGGCGGTCAGAAAAGAGCCCAGGAAGTAAATAGAGAAATCGCTAAGTACGTTGATGTAATGATCGGAAACGAAGAAGACTTCACTGCTTGCCTCGGTTTCGAAGTCGAGGGAGTCGACGAGAATATTTCAGGCATTCAAGTTGATAATTTTAAGATAATGATTGAAAAAGCAGTGTCTGAATTTCCTAACTTCAAAGCAACAGCGACAACTCTTAGAGAAGTCAAAACTGCAAGTGTTAACGACTGGGGTGCAATTGCTTGGCATGATGGAGAATTCTATGAAGCCACCCACAGACCAGGGCTAGAAATATTTGATCGAGTCGGAGGTGGAGACTCTTTTGCCAGCGGACTCATATATGGCTTCCTAAAACATAACGACGCCCAACTCGCCGTTGAATTCGGCGCTGCCCACGGCGCTCTTGCTATGACGACTCCTGGTGATACGACAATGGCGACCTTGTCAGAAGTGGAAAAGCTTGTAGAAGGTGGAAGTGCTAGAGTCGATAGATAATCATAATATGAGCTACATAGAATCCATCTTCTCACTCAAAGGTAAAACAGCTGTTGTCATAGGAGGCACAGGTGAACTCTGCGGCACAATGGCCGAAGGCCTAGCATCAGCTGGAGCCGAAGTTGTTCTCGTAGGCCGCAATGAAGAGAAAGCAGCAAATCGAATTAATAATATCAAGAATTCAGGTGGAAATGCCTACTTTCTTAAAGGAGACGTCACAAACAAAGAGTCAATCAAAGCCATTCTTGATAGTGCACTGAATAAATCAGGAAAATGTGAGATCCTCGTAAATGGAGCCGGCATTAACTCGGCTACCCCTTTCCTTGAAATACCCGAAGAAGAATTCGACCAAATATTTGAAACTAACTCCAAAGCTGTTTTCCTAACTTGTCAGACCTTTGGCAAATACTTCATTGATAACGAAATCCCAGCATCCATAATTAATATCGGCTCAATGTCTGGTGTAATCCCCCTATCAAGAGTGTTCACTTACTCAATGACAAAAGCAGCAGTTCATAATATTAGTAAGAATTTAGCTAGAGAATGGGCAACTCAAAAAATCAGAGTGAATACACTTGTTCCTGGTTTTTTCCCAGCAGAACAAAACCGTAAAGTTCTCACAGACGATCGCATCAATTCAATAATGGGACATACTCCAATGCAACGCTTTGGCGAATCCAATGAATTGATTGGGGCTACTCTTTTCCTAGCTTCAGAAAAAGCAAGCAGCTTCGTAACAGGTTCCGAGATAATTGTTGATGGCGGTTATGCTAGTATGACAATATAGAATATCTACAAACTATTCTTTTTCTTTATCGACTTCCTTTGAACTAGAATCAGAATCATCTTCCTCAGATTCTTTATTCCTAAATCGGAAAGCCGAAATAGGATCATTCTTGGTGCCAGATAAGCCAACAGGCCTTGAGCCTTTGGACCCAACTTTTGGTGGCAAGACGTTAGGAAGAGCTTTTAGAATATTCTGCCTCGGCTTTCTTTCTGAATCTAAACTTTCCAAAGTCATAACCACACACTTAGGTGATGGATAGCGATAATAAAAAGCCCTGAGTTTTTCTTCTCTTTCTATCCAATACTCAGTATTCAGAAATCTAGTTTGTTGAACATTTGGTCCAAGGTTTTCAGCGACAAGGCTTTCGGCTGTTCGTGTTTTAACATTTCTTCCATGATAAATAATGACCCACGCCTTTTCGTTTTGATCATACTCCACGATGACTTCTATGCCTCCATTCTTAAAAAGTTCGGCCTTGCCCACACTTTCCACTAATCTTGGTTCAATGGATCCAACGGGCTGCCCAAGTAGGCGATGAACATTTTTTCTTGGCTCTCCAATTTGAGCCTCAGAGCTAGTGATTGATAATAACAATGCAATTAAAGGCGAAATACTCAGTAATAATTTCATTCAGCGCAATTGTAGCTGCTAGCGGCCTTGCGTCAATGCCTCAGCCATATAGGCGATTTAGAAAAATAGGCATATTGAGAATTCCAATTAAAAGGACAGTCTTAATGTTTATGTAATGTTTATGTGTTTATTATGTAAATACTGAATATATAATGTAAATACCATGATACAACAAATAGAGAATCCTAATGATAAAATCGTTTCTCTGGCAAGCACAGGTAATCAAAAGGCCTGCGAGCAACTCATCGACATGCTTTATCCGGTAATCGAACCGATAGTACGCAAGCACTTAAGTCCAGGAGAAGAAAAACAAGACGTTTTACAGGAAATATTTATGAAGATCTTTTGCAATTTAGAACAATTCTCTGGGCAAACACCGATTAGGAACTGGAGCTCAAAAATCGCATTAAATACCTGCTATGACAGGCTTAGAAAAAAAAGAATCAGACCGGATCTAGTGTATGGTCAAAGAGCCGTAGACACCGCAGCAAGGCCAAGATCAAATTCACTAAAACCCGATAGAAGCTTTGAATATGAACTTGTTGATGAATTAATCAATGAGCTTCTATCATCATTAAATCCCCAAGAAAGAACGGTCATAACCTTAATCGAGCTCAAAGAGAAAAGTGTTAAAGAGGTCTGCGAAATCACTGGTTGGAGCGAATCAAAGGTAAAAGTCACTAAAATGCGAGCAAAGCGTAAACTGGAAGCAGCAGTAAAAAAACTGGAAAATGATCCCTTAAGCGCAGTTGGAATACACAACTGAATTGATGAAAGAATTTGAATTGGTAAATGAAGGTCATACTCTATTGTTATATAATTAGATAAAAATATGAAATTAGGCCGCCTTATCATTCCAACAATCATAGCAACAGCCATTGCCATAATTGCTTGGGGATTTTTTGGAGGAAATAATTCTCCTGAGGTTATTAGTTCAAGTTTAGAGTCTAGCTCCAAAGAAAAAGCCAATACCTCCAATCAACCTATTGCTAAAATAATAAAGGATAAAAAAACAAAAAAACTTAATAATAAAGCCGCCCCGGCATCCCCTACTCAATCTGCCCAATCCTCACCCACAGAAAAAGCAAACAAACCTCTAACCCGTGAACAGCTCAATGCTCGGGCCATAACTGTAGAAAAAGTAGCAAATAAAAGACTCGATGATCTCACTTTACTCTTAGATTTAAGCGAGGAACAAAAGGACTTCATTTTTCCCATACTCGCAAAATCTGCTGCAGATTTTCACCCATCATTGATTGCTCAGGGTAATGAATTAATTAAAGGAATAGAGACTGCAGTACAACCAGGAGCACCAGTTGATGTCGTAGAGTCCGAAATTTATGACATTCTCGACGAAGAACAAAAGCTAATACTTGAAGAAGAAGCCGTTGATCGCGAAGCATGGTGGGACGATATCGTAGCGCTTCTAGACAATGAATCTAAACAGAGTGTTAATAGTAATACAGACAATCCAGTCGAGGAAAGCTCCTCAAAAAGCACGCAACAGACTTATAATCAAGAAGATAGAGAGAAAAATGCAGCTAAAAGTAAAATTGATGATTTTTCTAGTCTTTTAAAACAAAATTAACGATAATTGTAACCATATAGAGTTTGCGAACGTCTAAATAAGATAGATATTCTAAATTCAAAATAAGATTTAAAATTTAGAAAAATTTTAAAATCAAACCCCTCATAAAGAATGAAAAATTT
>Ga0163111_10000318_pt1 | contig 29183 bp, 31 predicted proteins | sample CRUFie1St18metaG_FD_109645 | JGI IMG/M metagenome (GOLD analysis project Ga0163111, IMG submission 109645) | Marine microbial communities from the Costa Rica Dome - CRUD Field 142mm St18 metaG | ecosystem: Environmental > Aquatic > Marine > Oceanic > Photic zone | place: Costa Rica: the Eastern... | reverse complement strand
GGTTCCCATTTTTCACCGTTCCAAACTAGTATATATCCATCCTCTGGAGTAACATTCCCATTAACGTCATTTAAATCTCCAATATCATACACTGGAGTAGGTGGATATGTGTAGTACAAAGAACCTGATCCGTCGTTATAAAGAAACCCCTCACCGTGTCCTATAACATTAAAATCTCCAGAATCATCTTTAATAATAATACCAGTTCCTTCAATGTCTGAATCTAAAACAGCTACCCACGACAAATGGCCGTCCCCATTTGTTTTTAAAACCTTCCCATCTTCGACACTACCTGGTAATGTTAATGTGTATGAACCATTCATGGAATAACGAGTCTTAATTTTTACATTATTATCGTTACGCGCAGTATTTAATTGAATCGTTCCTGCACCTCTTCTGTAAAAGGTGGAAGTGCCAGGGGTGTCCGGCGAACTGCCAAAGTGGAAGCTCACGTTACCAAAATCATCTACAACAATCCACGGCTCTCTGTCGTTGTTGTCCAGGTAGGTCGAGGTGTGCGCTCGTCCCCTAATCTCAACAACCCCATTGTCATCTGGGTCTAACTTTATGTTTGTATCATTACTAGTTGTAATAGTTTTTTCATTTAAATCTAAGTCGCCGCCTAACTTAGGATTTGTATCTTGAACAACATCCTTTAGTCTAAATGACCATGATAAATTTCCATCACCGTCTGTTTTTAATACATAATCAGTATTTCCATCTGTGTTGGGCCACTTTAAACCATCTAGAATTACTTTTCCTGCATTATTTGGTTCCAATTTTATATTTCCATTATTTATAGTTGTAGTAATAGTATGGCCATATAGATCTAAGTCGCCGCCTAACTGAGGATTTGTGTCTTCAGAAATTGCCTTTAGTCTTTCTGTCCATGATAAATTTCCAGAACCGTCTGTTTTTAATACATAATCAGCAGTTCCATCTGCGTTGGGCCACTTTAAACCATCTAGAATTATTTTTCCTGCATTATTTGGTGTCAATGTTATATTTCCATTAGTGATACTTGTATAAATAATATGGTTACGTACATCTAAGTTCCCTCCTAATCTGGGGTTATTATCCTTTTCAACAGCAGTTATTCCGCCACCGGGTGTAGTTATATTAACGTAATCAAAGTTACCACTTCCGTCTCTTTTAAGATAACCTACCCCGTCTGTTATAACATCATAATCACCAACGCCGGTTCTAATCATAATACCATTTTCTGAAAAGTCTTGGTCTTTCAGTACATTTGTAATTTCCGCGTCTGTAATATATCCTACTAGAGAGTGATCTCCCCAGCTATAAGCCGTATCCCAGTTTCCTGAATTATTTTGTATAGTACTATAATTACCGGAACCATCTTTAGTTATAACACCAGCTCCTTCAATGTCTGAATCTTTAATATATCCCGATAGAGATTCGTTGACAAGGTCTCCTAAGGATTGGTTTTGCCAGTTTCCAGTCTGGTAGTTCCCGCCATTGTCATCAGACCAAACAAGTATATTTCCATTTTGTATATTATCTATATTTACATCATCCAACTCACTAATACTAGTTGCCCCTGCGCCGCCTCCGCCTCCTCCTCCATAATCATCCCATGATGAGCCATTCCATAACTGTAATTTTTTTGAATTTGTATTTAATAATATCTGGTTCGTAACAGGACTTGATGGTTGAGAACTTGATATTTTAATTAATTCGTTTATTCCTTTACGACCAACATATTTTGTAAAAGAGAAAAAAGGAGGATTAGTTTTTGTTATACTATCTATATTTTGAGGATCTGGTATAAAAACAATTCCAGATTTAAAAGCGAAGAACCAATTACCTGCACTACTAACTGAGAATACTTCCGTAGAAGTACCTCCGAAATCATTCGCTGGATACAAGTTATAGCTAAAACTATATCCATCTCCAAAACTTTTTTGAAAACTATCTTTTAATATAATACCAGCTTCGGGAGTTTTTTTTGTATAAGAGTAAGCTTTATCACCACCAAGTTCCGGATCATCTGAATTAATTACATAGTGTAATCTAATTTTTTGAAATCTTTGCAACATACCATCTGAACTAACATATATTCCGGCATCAGAATCTGTTGCAAAATCACCTGTTAAGCTCAGGCCGTATTGAGAATAGAAATTAGAGGATGTCTCTTTGTCGACCAAGTCCCACCAGTTTTGCGAATTTGTTGACATATCATCATTAAAGTTGTCTATTAATATATCTTTACCGTCAGCGTACGTATTATATTTAACATGAGTTTCTAAATACCACGCTGTTTTTTCATTTGTACTTGTAACTTGAAATTGTTCTTTTATTAAAATGTCCAGTTTTTCTGAATTTTCAAAACTAGCCCCAGACATATTTGTTATATTATAATAATATATTGTTTTATAATTTTAAAACCAGAAAATCTAAGGAAGAGATATACTATTCTTTAAACCAATAAATATGTCTATTTCATTTCTTTTAAAATTTGGTTGAGAGGGACATTCAACTCCCCAAAGATTGTCAACGTGGTAGTTTCCGGTATCTATCTGCGCCCCATAATTATTACCAGTTGTCTGGTCTAAAAGAGTATTTAAGCTTATTGTTATAGAATTTTGTCCTGCATACCAAATTAAATTTGGACTGGGATTTGCTGGGGACGTGAACCTTCCAATTTGATATCCATCTTCTTGGCCATTACGAGTCGCAAATATGCGAATAAAACCTATTGCATCTTGATTACCAAAACCGCTCTCGCCGCCGAGAATAGGATTTATACTTCCAAGACCTTTACTGTTTAATAATCCTGGTACATCTATATAAGGTGCTCCCCCTGATCCGGTTTTACTAGTCGCTGTTTTAACGTAGTTCTGGTTGGTTTTATCTATTCTAAAAACTATCCATTTATATCCATTTGTGTTATCTTGTTCCCCTAATGTATTAAAAGCCGATTCACCAGAATTATACACATCACCAGAGAGCTTATCGTTCCATGTATAATTATTTACATTTGGATAATTATAGGAAGCATTAGTTCTAAATCCTCCGTTTATGTAAAGCAAAGTATGATTTTTTACCAAAATATTATGATTTGAATAATTTGCAACTTGTATATACCCAAGTCCGCCTTGGTCGTCGCCACCAGGTATAGGCCCACTTAATTTTTCTAATTCCGTTGAATCTGCAATTTCATATACGTCTGTTAAATCAACCTTTGGAATTAAACTATCAGTACCTGTAAAACTACTCTTATCGAAGTAATGATAAACTGATATTGCATTTGTGACATTCGTTGTTCCTACCAAAGAATATCCCGATTCAGTAATATCTAAATTATCAGCGGTACCTGAAAATGGAAAATTTTTAGAAACTGTATAATAATGATTTGATGAAATATAATTTTTAGTATATTCTCCACTCTCAACAGGATCCGATGTAAAATTGATGGACTGCCAATAAACATCCTTTATTGATTGAACCTGTCCAATAACTTTATCTCCGGGTATAAATTTATAAGGCGAATTTATGTTGCTATATTTTCTCTGTAAATTAATTGTGAAATTTTCAACGCTTGGTATTCCCATACAATATTTGACGGAATCTACATTTATAGTGTCTGTTTCAATTACATCTAAATTTGGTAATTCAGATAAATTATCTATATAGACCTTATACTCAGGTCCCGGGTTTTGCCCACTTGCAACTATAGGGTCTCTTTGGTAATCATATTGTAATAAATAAGGGAGCTCACGCGCGGGTCCTATTTTAGTGTAAATATTATTTATATTTTTAAGGCTAAGTGTTCCTAAAAGTCTAAAACCTTTATTGTTATCATCAGAATACATATCTTGAATAGTAGCATTACCAAAATAAGTTGTACCAGATTGTGATAGGGTTCCTTCATTTCCCGAATTTTGATCAAATCCATTAAATGTAATAGTTTCTTTTGATGCGTTGTCGATCTTCAAAGATATACTAACTAACCCGATAACATTGTCTACAAATCTTCCAAACCCTTCTGTTGTGGTTTCTTGACTGAGTGTGTATGGTTTAGTTATTTCAAATGACTGATTAGTTGTGTTATGTACATTAAATTGAGTTTTACCTGATATATTTGTATTGAGATATATAATATTATTTGTAAATGTTGAAGAAGTAACATACGTAAGTTGCGTATCTGATGTTAATGTTAATGATGTTCCTTGCGAACTTGTTGGTAATCTAGTATATGGAGATAATTGCTGTGCGGAAGCAGCAGACCTTTCTGTAGAAATATTATTAGTTACAGTTACTGTATATTTGTATTTAGTACCCGCTCTTAAATTATTATCTCCTATTTTAATTTCAAACTCTGTATCACTTTGAACATTAGCTAAAATACCTGATATCGTATTCGACTGTTGAATTAGACTAAAGTATTCGCTTCTAAGCGAACGGTCGCTATCATCGTCTTCTTCGTCGAATGATGTAATATAATTATTTAGTACCGCACCTGAATTAATTACACCGAGTTCGGTTTGCTGTACTTTAAAAATAGATGTTAAATAATAATAATTACTATCAGAGAATTTATTTTCATTTCTTTGAAACAAGGGTTGCGAAGGAGCTGCTGCTTCTAAGAATGCTACACCAGAAGCATCGGACCTATTGATTTCTAAAGCTCTAATATCTATTGTTGGAAAATCATTAAGATTGTCATTGCATCCAAATATTCTTACGAAAAAAGGATCTGTTTTACTTAAAATATTATCTATCGCTGAATCATCAGCATTAGTGGGGTCTGTTTTAGTAAATGTAATTGTTTTTAATGAATTTGTTGTATTATAGTCTTCAGAAGATTGTATACTAAGAGTTCTATAATCTAACCATATATTACTTTGGTACGCGTGTGGACCAGTAACAGTACCATATATTTCAATTTTAATTTCATTAATATATGGTAAACGTCTTGATTTAATACTAGACCCCTGAGCAAATTTTCTTATATTTTCATCTGTAGGTATAATATCTTCATAATTCCAATTAATTATAATTTCATCGCTTTTACAATCCGGTTCTCCATCTTGATTGAATTTGTTAGGTTGTTCTGTAAGTAATTGAGCAAATGTTTGTCCCCTATTGTTTATTGTAAGATTAGACGAGCCACCCCCACCTGATACAATATTCTCGTAAATAAAGCCGCCGCTTCCGTCGCTTTTAAGAAAACCTGGCTGGGTAGGATTTTCTATAATACCATAAGAACCAGAACTGTCTCTAATCATAATACCATTTTCCCCGAATTCTGAATTGTTAATAAATTCCTGTGTGGCATCTGTGACAGCGGACACTATTGTATCCACAAGCGGCACGGCGATCCAATTGCCGCCACTGCCATCCCAACCGAGTACTGCACCAGTCTGTAGAGTATCATAATTAAAACTGATCACATCACTCAAATCACGTATAGATATATCCGTGTATGATAAGCTACCGCTTCCGTCGTTTTTAAGAAATCCCGGAGAGTTTTGAATAGTATCATAATTTCCACTACCGGTCCCGAATGAAAGAATATTGCCATCTAAATCTGTAATGTTACCACCGAGTGCTATATTTTGATTAATTGTTATAGAATTTCCGACATTTATAGACGTTCCAACATGTAAACTATTTAAAGTCTGTATTCTTCTTGCATTCTTAATATCAAATCCAGCCATGTCTAAATGCGATTTTAAGGGATTTCTAAGCATATTTGTAGTTAATTCATTAATATTAGATTGATAGTAGTCTAATCTATCTTGATGTATACTTAAAAGCTCTCTGTGTCCTATCTTAGGAGCCATTTATTATTATAATTATAGTATTTAAAATTATAACATTAAATGCAAAAATATAATATTTATTTTTAAATATTTAATTTACTATCTTTTAAAAGTTAAATAATATCAATATTTCTTGTCTTGTTGTTACGAAGATTCATAATAATCTGTGGGGGGCTCGCCTTGTAATTCAATCGTTGCTGTTATCTTCTTCACATTCGCTTGTTGGAATTTATCTTGGAGGAATGTTTTGAAAGCACTGGCTGTTATGTTAGCAATTGATTGAGCATTGGATATCCCAATGCGATTGGTATGACCGGACTTCAACTTAAAATCTATTACACCACTACCCTCCGCTTCGTAGTTGGTGGCGGCCGGGGCAGAAAGTATGATTCCACTGCTATCAGTAGTCCATGGTGTCGTTTTCAACTTCACTAGCGTTGTTGGAACGACAGAGGGGATGCGGGTAGAGTTGGGTCCGATATTTTCGTCTTGTGGATTAACGAAGAACGTTTGGGAAAAGAAGGGTCCTTCGCCGCCTCCAACCGAGTACTGCGCCGGATTGAGTCCTGTGGGAAACGCTGTGGCCGACAAGTGGACCGGCATATCTCTTTCAAGAGGTGTCGACACAACGAAGGTCTGGCCGTCGGCCTCTACGGACGTAATGCTTATGCTATGAAGTGGGTTGGTACTATCATAAGTGCGTGACCATTTGTCCGTGTAGACAGAACCGTATTCGGTCATTGTTACACCTGGAGATGGAAATTCTACGACAGTGATAGTAAACGGCGTCGACGTCAACGAATTATACGGACCACCCGCGTGAGTTAAGGATGTTGCTGTCGGAATGTCTTGATCAGCATTAGTATTACCAATGAATGTAAAGCGCTTAGTCATTTATCTTTAAACTTAATAATATATTTTATTTTAAGATTATAAACATATATAATAAGTTATAAATTGTAGAAAAATATAAACATTAAAAATAGAAAAATAGAAAGATTAACTATTAATATAAATGATGACAGCTTATTTTATGGACATTGAAATTCCAGGTCCTCCACCAACGCCTATTATCAATTCTCATGCTTTTGTAAAAGAAGTATGGAGTGGAAAAAAATGGTATTCGTGTATTAGAAAAAATTATCAAAGAGCAGTTTTTGTGTTGTGGGAAAACGATGAAGTAACAATAGAACCGGTATGTAATTTAATAGATTTTGTTAATATGGAAATATGTGAAGAAATGATACCAGTTTTGTACGATTGGAAAGTTTCTGTTGAATCTAACTTATGTAAAACAAAGCTATGTGCATTTTGTTTAAATAAAAGAAACGAAGACGATTTTTTATGCGGCATTTGCAAAGAATCGACTTCTTGGTTAAATTCTTTTTTAAACAATGAAAAGAAACACAGAGAGAATAAATGCATTACTGGAAAACGTTTTAATAGAGATTATATTTCACTCAATCCAATTTGTTTAGACATTCCTCTAAATTTAATGCGAAAGAGAAAACATTGCGAAGTTGAAGAAAATTTGGAAAAAACACAGGCTCTATTAATGGACATTTCTATTTAAATTAACTTAAAAAAATAGTTGTATTAAATTCTTAGTATGGGAAAAACTAAAAAAAAAATAAGTTCATCTGCGTCTTTGTCTTCTTCTTTACCTTCAGTGACCATTCTCACCCCGACAACTTTCGATAGACAAGATGTACTTCATCTTTTATCACGGTGTATCGAGAACCAGAGTTACACCAATATATCTGAATGGATTCTTATAGACGGTAGTCGAGGGGATAAATTTATTGATAGATCTTTTATAAAATGTTCAAAATGTCCAATTAGATGGATTGAACCAAATGGACTCACTATTGGTATGCTAAGACAGAGTCTTAAGGACTCTTTTAGTACCGACATTGCCGTGTGCTTTGATGACGATGATTACTATCCGCCAACTAGAGTCTCTCACGCGGTTGAACGTCTTATTAAAACGCGTAAACAAATTGCTGGTTGCACATCACACCTCGTATTTGATTTAGACCTAGGACAAGCCTTTAAATTTAGAGGCTTTAATGAAAATCATGCCACTCATAATACCATGGCATTCACGTCTCTATATGCAAGAACTCACGATTATAATTTAGAAGCAACTAAAGCTGAAGAAAGAAACTTTACTAATGATTTTTCTGAGCCCATGGCTCAACTTGACTACATACATACAGTTCTCCATATGTTCCATTCAAATAATACATTTCATAAGCGTGAAATGTCGATGCACGCTCTTTTGGAGGACGGTGAAAAGAATAACTTGCGTATATGGAGAAGTAAAACTATAGCATCATATGCTACTATCCAAAATTATACTAAACTATTGTCACCTGATATTTCTTCGGATGTGCCTGATATAGTGTACTATCTAGGTGGCTGGTCTGTTTATAAATGGGAACCCACTACTAAGTCGCTTGGTGGTTCAGAACAGGCCGTTGTTGAACTTTGTAAAGAATGGGTCGCAAGAGGTCGTACAGTTCATGTATATGGTGATTTTAGCCCTGATATCATTGATGGAATAGTTTATAAGGATTGGAGAAGTTTCAATTTTGGAATGTCATATAAAAATATTATTTTGTGGAGACATTATGGTGCTATTCCATTTTATAAAGTCCCCCGACTTAAAACACAGAAACTACTGCTCGATTTACATGATAATTTATTGCCAAGACATCCAAATAAAGAGATCATCAATTTAGACCAATTAGACCATATTGTAGTAAAAAGCTATTTTCACGCCGTGTTACTCCGTTTAAAAAAGGCCAATATCATACCAAATGGTGTACGCACAGAATATTTTAATATAGATAAAATTCAACAGAAAGACAATTATAGATGTATTTATGCATCTGACTATGAGAGAGGTCTAATATATATGCTTCGCTGGGCTTGGCCTGTAGTTATAAAACTTGTCCCGAATGCGACACTTGATGTTTATTATGGAATGAAATTGAATAAAAAAGAATTTCAAGAAGAAATTGAACCACTTCTTAAACAACCCGGTGTAACTGATCATGGGCGTTGTTCAGTAGAAACTGTTAGTAATGCTAAAATTCAATCTAGTTTTCATCTTTATTTTTCAAAAACAAATTCGGAAACAGATTGTATAAGTATTAAAGAGTCTGCTGCCGTCGGTTGTATACCTATAATATCTTCAGTTGGAGTTTTTGCAGAAAGAAATGGATTACATATGAAGGGAGACCCTTCTACAAAAGACGCCCAGGAAAATATGGCAAAAGTTGTAGCATACTTAATGAAAAACCCAGACACACTTGAGATTCAGCGGAAGCATCTTTCGTCTTTTAAAACACAAGACTGGAAACTCACGGCTGAAATGTGGTCAAGGGATGTCCTTATATAAAAATTTAAAATTGGGCTTATGTAAATAAATATTTCTGTATAAAATTAACTTAAAAAATAATTATATTTATTTATTAGGAAATATGGCACTGAATTTCGAAAATGCATTTCTCGATGCCGACTTTTTGCCAACCCGCGGAGAAATGGAAAAGTATAAGACAAAATTGGAAATGTTGGAAGATGGAAACAAAAGTCCAAAAAGACATCGGGCGCGGTTTTCTGATGAATATGACAGTCTAGGAAGAAACATTACCGAACAAGAGCGTCGTCAAAATAAAGTTCCATGGGTAAAGGTAAGATATTTTTCGGGTAAACTTTATATTAATCCTGAGAAAAAAGCTATTTTGCGTTCTATGGAACTTATTTAAATTAAAAATATTATATTAAGTTTATAATAATGTCTGGTAATAGCGAAGCAGATCTTGCCCTTTCTGAAGTTAAGATGTCTGGCCTTAAGAAAAAGGTCAATGCAGATTCGTGGAATAATGAATATGAGGATATAATTACAGAGTGGGGAGAAAAAGCGTCTGGTCTAAGATTTATGCACGGTAATTCAGCTGCTTACTGGAGAGGCGTATCTAATAAACTAACCCTTTATTCTATCATAGCTACAAGTATAGCTTCTGCTGCTAGTTTAGTAGCAGGCAGCATTGACTCAACTGATGCAAAAGATGCTGTACTTTTCACAGCAGGCGGTATTGGTTTAATTACTTCTTTTATTCAGAGTCTTAAGAAATTTTATAACTGCGACGAAAAGGCAGCCGAACACGGATCCATAGCTAAGCAGTTTGCAACTTATTATAGATACATTTGTCTACAGATGGGAATGTCGCGCGAAGATAGGCGTCCTTCTGATGAACTTTTTGAATATGCTCTAAAGGAATACGAGCGCCTACAGCAAGAAGCTCTTCCCTTGAGAGGACAGGATGTATCTTCATACAAGAAAACTTTTAAGACCTCCACCCAGGCTATGCCAGATAACTGCAAGACAGATTATTCTATTAAAATATACAATAGACAGCCTTATAAGTCGGTTGATGAGACTGATATAGAACTTGCAAATTAAACAGAATTTACTAAAAAAATATATATTTAAGAATTTTAAATATAAACAGTGAGAACAATATGGATTTCGATTCAATTTGCGCACAAATGACCGGTGTTACAATTCAACAAAAAGTAAATGAAAAACTTGTTTCAGATTTAAATTTGATCATATCTGAAATAATAAAAGCTGGTAATTACAACATCGATATTTATGAACTTTGTGTTAATTGTGGACATTCTTTAACTTGGGATCAGGAATACACTGTGTGTGATTTTGATATACAGTGGTTAAAAACCTCTGGAAAGGTTTATTTTTACGAAACTCTTAATAATTATATTAAGATAGACACAGTTGAAACTTATAATCTTGTAACTCGTTTATATGGGAACATAATAGAACTTTTTAGTCTACAAGTTGAATAAATAATAAATTATTAATCCGCTTAAATAAATAATTTATTATTTAGTATAATATGTCTATCAATTTAATCACGGGTTGTATGTTTTCGGGGAAAACATCAAGTCTAATAAAAATAGCTAAGAATTGTAAAAAAGAAAATCTTAAGGTAATTATTATTAATTACATTGGTGATACAAGATACTCAAATTCTGATAAAATAACAACACATGATGGAATTTCTATGGATTGTAAAACATGCGGAAAAAACTTACTTGATATTCTTATTAAAAGCAGCAGTGTTTTGAGAGCAGATGTAATATGTATCAATGAAGGACAATTTTTTGATAATCTTGTAGAATTTTGTAATATATATGCTTCCTTAGGGAAAGAAATATATGTATGCGGATTAGACGGGGACTATCTAAAGAGACCTTTTGGAGAAATTTTAGATTTGATCCCTCATTGTGATACGGTTACAAAATTAAGTGCAGAGTGTTTATGTGGGCAACCTGCTAATTTCACAAAAAAACTAAAGAGTACCCCAGATTTGATACACATTGGTTCTTATGAAATTTACTCCCCTGTTTGTAGAAAATGTTATGATATTTAAATTAATTTAAAAAATAAATAAATAAGTAAATTACAAACGTAATGGCTGCATCAGAAGCAAAGGTTATTGAATTAGAAATTAAAATAAATGAGATAATGAAAAAATTAGAAAGAATCGAAGAAGGTACATCTAGGATGTCTAGGCATATCGAGTTCATTGAGGGTGTTTATGGAACAGTTAGTGCCCCGATGTTTTGGATATGTAATAAAGTAAATAAGCTAAGGGGAGAAATTAAAGACACTGTTCCTCCTGCCCTTGAAAATGAAAATGCAAAAAGAAAAGAAATGAATATTTTAGAACAAGATTAAATTACAAAAAAATAATTTACTTAGAATGTATTTGTATAATATTTTAAGACTGGATGAACATCAAACAATTCTTGATTTTTAAAGCTTGTGATGTTCTTCCGCCTGAATTAAAATATTATATACTAGAATTTGTCCAAAATGAAGCAGCAACTTGTATACAAAGATCTTATACATTTAAAATATCAAAAAATATAGATATATTTAGAGAAATTATGAATATTTCGAGTGGAAATAATCAGTGCTCTTATGTAAATGATTATCTTAAGTATGCTATGAATAACATAACATATACATATATTCAAGAACCAGGGACCTGGATTGATTATTTAGAAGACTTGATACTTATTTATGGAGATAATGAGTATTTTAAGATCGATATTATAGATTATATATTAAACTCTATTAAAAATTCTAATGTTATGTATAAAAATACGGGTATTGAATATTGGAGTTATTACTAATAATTATATAAAAGGTAAAATTTAGAAAACACGGGCCTTTTGGGGCTATTAAACATTCGTTAATATTAATCAAGTAAATAGACTGAAAGATATATTTACAAACAAGTCACGATTTATATTTGTAATCACTGTTAAAATCCAATAATTTTTTAATTTTTAAAATGTTATGTTTATATTAAATATGGAAACTCTAACAATTCTTGCTATTCTTTTAGCATGTGCCGTAGTCTTAACATTTTTATTAGTAATGTTTATGCCAAAGCATGATAAAAAACACCACCGTGAAAATCTAGATACATCAGATATACCTGATAAAGCTCTTAGACCTCTTATAGAAAAGTTATCAAAAAAGCTAGAAGATATGGAATTGCGGGATAAACAATTAAAAGAAAGAATTTCAGCTCTACAGCTTATGTCTGGGATTGAAAGAGAACAGACTAAATATCTAACCGCAAATGTTAATAAAACTTTGTATGACACAAATTAATCACCCTGTAACTTCTATTGTTCATTAAATAATTATACGATTTATAAATTAAAAAATAAAATGTATAATTATTAATAAATATTCAACATGTCCAGTGAAATTAGGACTAATATAATGAATGATCCTTATCTTAAAAATCTTTTTTTAAATGATACTAAAAACGATTTTAGTAGTAACAGATCTGTAAACTGGATTAAAATTCCTACAAGTTTTTTATCAGAAAATGGAAAAGATTCGTCTATTAGCATGATGTCTGTTTATACTTACAGCGGGGAGGAATCTTATGAAATTTATAAGTCTATTAAAGATTCTCGAGAGATTGTTTTTACAAATGACGGACATGTTGCAGTAAGTTTTAAAGGAAAAACCCAGGCTCAATTTTTTTATCCTAATCCAACTGTTAGTCAAAATACAGGAGGGCTATCTGGGGGTAAACCTATTGGTATAGAAAATACTGTCCATCAACAAACAATAAATGTGGAGAACTCTTTTTTCTTTAATGAGAAAATGTTGTTTTCTCAAAATTTAAAGTGGATACTTTATCAATTACCCGGGTCTTATTATGAACGTTCCGAGAGTAAAATATATATAGGGGAAGAAGAAAATCTAATACCAGTTACAGCTACTACATGGAAGTTTACAAAAAATAGAACCGGTAAAAATACAACCCCTGTTTATATTCTTCTTTATAACCCTATACACAGAAAGAATTTTCAAGATATATATGGTAAAATTATAGATTTGCCGGCAGCAACGAGGAAGCCCCCTGAACCATTTTCTACTACACCCACTTCTGGTCCAAATACAAATTACGTCACGACTATTAAAAAGTATTGTAACGCATTTAGAGTTAAATCATTAGTTAGCCCCAATACTGGGAGGGATTTATACCATTATGCAGACCCAGGATGTGTTATTGCGTTTGACACGCAACATGCAAAATTGTGCCAAAGTTTAAATTTAAATTTAACACACGATAGTTTAAAGAATGATTTTTATAGAGGCGGAGTAAAGGGATTTGAAGACGCAAAAGTTGGACTTTCAAGTATCCCCGCGAGCGCTGCTTACTGTCGGGGTGCCGGAGGAGGGCCCAGTGATTTTTTAAGAAATAATGCAAAGGTAATACGGTCACAGGGTGCCGCTACTGATTCATTTTTACAAATTTTAACTAATTATCAAATTGCTTCTTCGGGAGAAGATGCTGGGGCTAGTTTCCCAACTGGATTTAATCCTCAGTTACCAGGACAAACCACTACTGGCGCAACGTGTCCTCCCAGAGATATAAGTTTACTAGATTGTTCTGTTACAATTGACGGTAGTCAAGTAGAATTAAATAAAAATAACATCCAAGCAATATGCGGTAATGATTCACCTTCTTCGGTTGTTTCAAAGAAACCTTATAAATCAGGATCCGATAAATTAGAATCCAACAAATTAGAACCCGATAAATTAGAACCCAATAAATCAGGGTCCACAAAAAAAACAGATAAACTAGAACCTGCTAAGAAATCGAATAAACCTTATAAACATCACCACAAACCAGTTCTTGCTAAGAAACTGGGTAACACAAATAGAGATTATTTAAAAGTATTTTTAGTTATAATCTCTATTTTAATTCTATTGGGCGCTTTTTTAATTTTCAAAAAAAAATAAATACAGTAATATAAATGAGCGGTAATTCCAAAACATGTCCACCTGTTCCGTCCATGGAGCAAAAATATGATAAAATTTCTGATGCCTTAAAATCCGCTGGCGCAAATCAAAAATGTAAAAGCGCTTTTGATAACGCGGTAGACTCTGGGCTTACAAAGGTAGATGCAGCTGCCGCGGCGGTTGCTATTCCTTTTGGCGGCGGAGCAGCGTCTACTTCTTTTACAGAGTCTCAAGTTCACTTAAGAGAAACCTTACAAAAAGAAGGATGCACTGATGTTTTCATGAACGTAAATCAGCAAATGACTTCCGAGCAATCTATATTGTGCCAGATTAGTAATAAAGAAAGTTCGTCGAGTCTTTATGGTTCTGCTAACGCGTCTGTTAAAATTATACATATGCAACCAACAGACGAGCAGGTTGCTTCTCGCGAGCGGATCGTGACTGCACTCATTAGCTCGCTACGGCCTCCTCCGTATACTCTTCCTCCGGATGTGTATTTGTTAGCGCAGGAAAATTACAGGAAACAGAGTAAAATAGTTCGGGATGAAGTTGCTAATGTTATGGGAAAGCTAATCATTAGAGATAGTAGTATTTCGATTAGATCTAGTCTAGATCTAAAAGCTGTTAGCAATACAAAGGCTATAGATGTTACGGCTGTTGCGACTCAGTTTAAAGCTGTTGCAAAGGCACAGGCTCTTAATGATATAAAAGATAAAACCGGTCTAGGAGCCAATTCTGATACTCTTAAATCTATAATTGATACCAAACTAAGTACAAGAAATCAAATTATAACCGATTCTATTCAAAACTCTCTACAATCTATTAAATTAGGAGCTTCGATTGGAACAGAATTTGTACTTCAGTATCAAGGACCTCTGTTAATAGAAAAAGTAACTTTAGACGAATTCGCACATGGAAGACTAATAACTCAAAATATATTAACAAGTGCGTCAAATATGGGCTCGACTGTCGCCACAGAGATTCTTGCTGAATCTCATACATCAAGCAAATCAGATAAAGAATCTGACGGACAAGCTAAATTACTTAAAGAACTTTTAGATGGTCAGTTAGCTTTGTCCAAAGCGAATGCAGATGGCGCTGCAAATATGTTTAAGGGTGTAACTGGATTTTTGGGAAATATAGCAGGCATGTTTGCATTAATTCCTATTATAGTAGGAATAGTGATACTATTATTCTTTCCACAAATTTCTAATATAATTGCACCGGGTCCTCTGAAGTATGTATTAGCAGTTGTGCTAATGTATTTTATATTAGCCTGGTTTATGGGCTTCTGGCCTTTTAGCAAGTCCGATAAAAGCATTTTTCCACATGACGATTTAGCTTTTGTAATGTCAGGGCGTCGCGATGATCCAGAGGGTAAGAAACCTTACAATTTTAGCGTAGATCAAAGCTGGAAAATTCAATAAAATGTAAAAAAAAATAATATAATATTATAGTAAATGAATAATTATTACACCCTGGGATTTATTACGGTTATTCTTTTAGTTTTAATTTTATTAACTACTGGAGAATTTAAAGCATCTAAACATGTTCCGACTATTCATTCTAAGACCGGTGGTAGCATAATGCATACATATGCAAATTTAGGAGTACCTGGTTGGAAATGGGATGATTGTTGTAACGGTGGAGGAGGCGGCAGCGGAGGAGGAGGCAGCAGTGGAGGAGGCGGTAGTGGAGGAGGCGGCAGTGGAGGAGGAGGCGGCAGTAGCGGCGGCGGAGGAGGAGGCGGCGGAGGAGGAGGCCACGGCGACGGCGACTAATTTTTTTGAATTACATACGAATTAATTTTAAGAAATAATTTATATGTAATTATAAGAATGAAGGTAATAACCCGCAGTGGGAAAAAAGAAGATGTACGATTTGATCTAATTACTGCTAAAATTAAAAATCTTTCAGAAGATCTTAATATTGGACGTAAGTTGAATATAGACCCCGTTTTTGTTGCTCAAAATATATGCAGTCTTATTTATGATGGAATTACGACATCTGAACTAGACGATTTTGCTGCGAGTTTTTCTGCTACCTTGTTTAAAACCGACCCTGATTATCTTATTCTTGCGAGTAGAATTGCTATAAATAATCATCATAAAAACACGCAAGATTCTTTTGAAAATATTATGCATAAACTAAACTTAGCCGGAATTATTTCAGACGATTTTATGAGAAATGTAAAAGAGAATATTCAGTGCATTTCAGAAATGTTTGATTATTCTAGAGATTATTTAATTTCTTATTTTGGGTTTAAAACACTGTGTAATGCTTATCTATTAAAGTATGCCGAAGAAATTCTAGAACGTCCACAGCATCTTTTCATGAGAGTCGCATTGGCGATTCATGGAAATAATATGGAAATGGTAAAACGTGTTTATAATTCATTGTCTAATAAATACTATACCCACGCTACTCCTACTTTATTTAACTCTGGTACTAATTATCAACAATTAAGTTCTTGTTTTCTTCTAGGAACAGAGGACTCGGTTGAAGGTCTATATAAGACTGCTACAGATATGGCTCAAATCTCTAAATGGGCAGGGGGAATAGGAGTTCATATTTCAAATGTACGAGCAAAAGACTCTTATATCAATAAAACAGGAGGAAAAAGTAATGGAATTATGCCTCTTCTTAAAGTTTACAACAATATTTCGCGCCATATTAATCAAAGTGGAAAGCGCAATGGTTCATTCGCGATTTACATAGAACCTTGGCATGCTGATATTCACGACTTTCTAGATGCAAAGAAAAACAACGGAGCCGATGATATGCGTGCTAGAGATCTATTTTACGCGCTCTGGATTCCAGATTTGTTTATGAATAGGGTGAAGAATGATGAAATGTGGTCGTTGATGTGTCCAAATGAGTGTAAAAATTTGTCTGATACGTGGGGAAACGAATTTGAAGAACTATACAAGCTTTATGAAAGTCAAGGTAGATTTAGAAAGCAAGTGAAGGCGAAGACTCTGTGGGAAAAAATTATTAATACACAAATTGAAACAGGGTCGCCTTATATTCTATACAAAGACACTGTTAATCATAAGTCTAACCAAAAACATTACGGAATGATTAAGAGTAGTAACTTGTGTACAGAAATAGTTGAATATTCAGATTCTAAAGAAACGGCGGTGTGTAATCTAGCAAGTTTGTGTCTCCCAATGTATATTGAAAACGGAGAATTTAATTTTAAACTTCTTGGAGAAAAGACGCAAGAACTTGTTGTCAATCTTAATAATATTATTGACATTAATCATTACCCTACTGAAGAGTCTAGATTTTCTAATAATCTACATAGGCCAATTGGAATAGGAATTCAGGGTCTCGCGGATGTATATATGATTCTTAAATTGCCTTATGAATCTGAAACCGCTAAAGATTTAAATAAGAAAATATTTGAATGTATTTATTATAATTCTCTTGTTATGTCAAACACGCTTGCTAAAAACAAGGGTCATTATCAGACCTTTCAAGGATCTCCGTCTAGCAAGGGAATACTTCAATTTGATATGTGGAATGTTACTCCAACTTATTATTCAGGAAATGAATGGAACGCACTAAAAGAAAACATTAAAGAGTTTGGTCTTCGCAATAGTCTACTTGTTGCTCCCATGCCAACTGCTTCTACCGCACAAATTATGGGTAACAATGAATCATTTGAACCATATACATCAAATTTGTATACACGGGCAGTCTTGTCTGGTAATTACATCATCGTAAACCAACATCTTATCAATGAACTTAGAGATCGAAATTTGTTTACAAAAGAACTCATTGAAAAGATTATGTTAAATAAGGGTTCTATTCAGTCTCTTGATCTCCCAGATGATATTAAACAAGTTTATAAAACATCTTGGGAAATGTCTCAAAAGAAAATTCTAGAACAAGCAGCTGATCGCGGAGCATTTATCTGCCAAAGTCAGAGTTTAAATTTGTTTGTAAATCCGCCACAGCCTAAAGTAATTCATTCTATTTTGATGCATGGATGGACAATTGGACTTAAGACTGGTTCTTATTACATTAGAACAAAATCTATTCTCGAAAATCAAAATTTTACGACAGACGTTTCTAAGGAGAAACAACTTGAATCAAAAGAATGTTTAATGTGTAGCGCATAATTTAAAAATATTTACATTAATTATTTCTTTTATATAAATATATAAATAAGAGAGCTATTGTAATTAATAAAAGAGTAACTATAATCACATTTTTTGAGTTATTAGATCTATTAGTAAAATTATACATAAATTCTTCAAGTGTTGGAGAATCTTTGCCTAATTCATTATTTACAGATTTATGAAACAAATAGGTCCATTTTATTAATTCATCTTTGGACCCAAGTGAGTCTTTAAAATTAGATTTTTTAAAAATTTCTTGAGCAGAATTTGTACATTTATCACATGGCAAAACTTTCATCATGTTGTCATAAAAAGAAAAATAAACTTCTTTATCGTGTGAGTTTGGATATTTTGGATACCCATATGCTACAAAATGAATTGTTTGCCAAAAATAAGGACCCCAGAGTTTTGGGTTAATGTTTGATTTTCCTGATAAACTCATTTATAATTAAATTAATATTTTATTTAAAATACTTAAAACTTTAAATGAGACAAAACAATATGAACTTTTACAGTAATTTATTTATTTTTTTTGATATATTTATTATTTTTTCTTGAAACCATTTATTATTCCAATTAATAATATCATATATTTTATCTTTGTCACTGTATAATTCCTTGCATAATAAAACTGCTTTATCCCATGTATCGGCTGTTATTATATATGGATTTTTATTATTAAACTTGAATGTAACATTAATTTCTTCTACGGGTCCACAAATAACTGGTATTGCTCCTGCAACAATTGTTTCATATAAACGAAAACAATCTAGACTTTTATTACCTCTGCCTATTGGGACAAATAAGGAATCTTTGTAAATATTAAACATTTCATGAGGTTTTATACTTTGCTTTTCTGGATTGGACCAATTTGTTGTACCAACATTAATAAAATTATTTTCAAAATTATTATAAAATCTATTTAACATGTTATTTCTATCGCCTTTCATACTACCTATAAAAGAAAAATCGTATTTTTTATTACAGTCTACTTGTTTACAATTAATATAAGACTTATTTAATAAAAATCCAGATACATAGCCTAATGGTATCTGAAAATTATTTATTTTATAATCTAACTTTTTAAAATTGTATTGATGAAATAAAATTTTTATATTATTTCTACTATATAAATTATAATATTCAGTGTCTTTTCCATCTTCGTCGCTTAAGTGAAAAATTACAAAAGGTCTTAACTTTTTAATCATATTTTCAAGAAAAATTAAAGGAATATTAGAATTAGTAACAATTATATTATACTCATTATCATTATTAATTTCAGTATTTTTATCAAATAATATAAAATTTACTTTAATATTATATAACTCTTTTTTAAAAATATCATTTTTAAAGAAATCATATTCCCACATAGATGTTTTTGTGTAAAAAATATCCATATTTGTATATGAATATATACATATTTAAATATATATTTAAACGTGTCTCATTTTAAAGTTTAAAAAGTCTAAAACACTTAAAAACGTAATTTATTAATTAATACCATGGACTATTCGCTCGACGATTCTTGGACTCTTTATTTACATTATAAAGATCTTGGTAAATTATATAGTGACAATGTTGAAAAATTAATTGAAATACCTGACATTTTAACATTTTGGCAAACGTTTAATAATATACCTAAAATTTACGAAATATTTTCAGATGGAAGATCCATTAAGAAAATGAAAAGAAACAATTCAATACCATGTGCTTATTCTTTTTTTAGAAGCGATATATTTCCATGTTGGGAAGATGATAAAAATAAAGAAGGATTTGAGTTTTCAGTTAAAAACGGAAATCAATTGCAAAAATTCCAAGAAGAATGGATAAATTGTATATTAGAGTTAATCTCTAATAAACAAGACATTTATAAATGTATAAATGGTATAAGAATTGTTGATTGTACAAAGTACGACAGTGTTTTATATAGAATGGAAATATGGGTAGACTCTGAGAAAAATAAAGACGCTATTGAACAAATTTTAAAATCCGAATCATTTGGACTTAAAAGATATAAATTTTTATATCGTAGTCATAAAAACATGAAAGAAACGATATAAAAGAATAATATATTATACATTTACAATATAGTACGATGAACCTTACCCAGGATAATTTAGAAGAAATTATCACCGAATGTCTTAATAGATATGATCATCCGAAGGAATATGAACTCGAAGACTCTAGTGTGTACATTAGCGACCCCCATGAAAGACATCATGAAATACATGAAAAACTATCTTTTATCGAAGGAAAAATTGAAAAACTAGATGAAAAACTAGATTCTCTTGAATTGAATATGTCACCTCTATTAGATTTACTCAATACGCTGATTAAGACTAATATATCAACTCATACTCTAGAAGAAGTACCAAAAGAAATTGATAATAAACCTGAATTAGCGTATCGCGTAGATGGAGATAATATTTATATTTATGGGAGAAAAACATACGACAATAAAGATTTAATTAAGTCTACATTTAGAAATGCGGCTTGGTCAAAAGATAATTCTGCTTGGACGTTTAATGTTACTTTAAACATTGATTATGAAGATAAATTAACTGAATTTTTTCCAAACATTGTTAAGGGTCAATAGTAAAAACATTGATTTTAGACTTTCCAGAACCTACTTCTAAACCTCTTACACGACGAATCCGTGAATCTTTAAAACAAAAATATAAAACTTCTTTTTTTCTAATTTTAAGCGTCTTTGCCATCTTCTTAATACCTAGCTTAGATCCACGGGAGTCATTTAAAAGTGTAAAAACTGGATTCATATTAATTACAAATATAATTTATCTTTAAATTATTATATTTATAATTATTAAAATATAATGGATTTTGGTAAGAAAGATGATGCAAAGAAGGCTATGAAGCTTATGTGGAAAGAGGGCATTACTCTAAAACAGGCTTGGAGACAAATTAAGTCTGGTAAGAAAGGCAAGGCATCTAAGAAAAGAAAAGGAATGTCTCCAAAGAAAAAGAAGGCCGCTGCTAATGCAAAGAAAGCCATGAAATTAAAATGGAAAGAGGGTATTACACTTAAACAGGCTTGGAAAAAGGTAAACAAGTTTGGTGATACAGTGTGTCCGCCTGGTTTTGAACCAAACGCTATGTGGTCTGGTAAGTCTGGTCAACTTCAGTGTATCAAAATGTGTGGTCCTGGTAAGTACAGGGATTCTACTTCAAATAGATGTAGAAAAATACAAGTCCCGGTCGCTGCCAGAGTGGTTCCGGATGGCATGGAAATTAATCCCGCGACCGGCCGACTAAGAAAAGTTTGTTTACCTCCAAATATGCGAAATGATAAGGGTAGATGCGTTAAACCAAAGGCCCCGGTCGTCTTAAAACCGGGTTATGAAATTAATCCAGAAACAGGGAAAATGCGTAAGATGTGTTTACCTGGTCAGTATAGAGATCCAATATCTGGGAGATGTAAAACTATTAAAGATTTCTCGGTTGAACCACTTTTAATAAAAGCCCCTGTTCCTACCACGGAATCTCTTTTGCTTAATTTAGGTAAGAAATGTAAATTTGGTAACAATCGAAAGTGTGGTTTTGGAACATGCAAGGCCTGTGGGGGTCGTTGAGCGTGACAATTTAATACATCTCAATTATTTATAAAAAAAAAATAAATGGTTTATAATAAAATAAATATGGAGTTTGGCAAAAGAAAGTTAAAAATGACTAAATCAGCAATCGCGGCGCGTCGTGCTTACCGTCTCAGGACAAGGGGTTCGCCTAAGCGTAGACGCAGGAAGTCGTCTGTTTGTAGATGTAAGTCTCCTAAAGTAAACCGCGTCTATAAAGGGTGCCCTGGGTCACGTACTTGTAGTGAAACTGAGAAATACATTGATATGTTAGAGGGAAGAGTAACTGTTAACTCACAGAAAGCGAACAGATTAGAGCGCGAATTGCAAGATTTGAAAAGTAAAGATATCGATGATGCCAAAAAGTTAGCGGCTGTTAAGAAGTTACAAAAAAGCATTCGTTCTAGAAATGAAAAGAGATCTAAATTGGCTGAAGATGCAGAGAAGGAATTCGATGCTTATTCTGCAGTATGGGGGTCTTCTTTTGGTATGGCCACTGTTTGTCCACCTGGTTACCGACCAAATAAACGTTATCGCGCCAAACGCAGTCAGAGACAGTGTCTAAAAGGCCTTCCCAAGAAGACTCTTGGGGAGCTACAGGCTATTGCACGTGCTAATGATGTATCTATTTACAGGCGCCGCAAGGACGACAATGGTTTCACACGCACGCCTTTAAGTGTGCGCGCTCTTAAATACAGGCTTACAAAGATGAAGGTTGCTCATTTTGGTATGGCAACTGTTTGTCCACCTGGTTACTCTCCTAATTCTAACTGGCAAAGAAAGCGGGGTCAACGCCAGTGTCTCAAGAATAAGAAGGCTTCTGTAAAGAAAGCAAAACCTACTCTAAAGCAGTTACAGGCTCTTGCACGAGCAAATGATGTATCTATTTACAGGCGCCGAAAGGACGACAATGGTTTCACACGCACTCCATTGACTGTTAAGGCTCTCAAACTTCGTCTTACAAAGTTGAAGGTTCCATACAAGTAAATATTAAATTCTAAAATATAAATGTAATTTATAATTTTTTTTAATATAAAGTTATAAATTATATAATACTAAGAATGGAGCCGATACTTTCCGAAACTTCTAATAGATATGTTTTGCAGCCTATAGTGTGGACCAAGGTGTGGGAAGCGTATAAAAAGCATCAGCAAGCTTTCTGGACAGCAGAAGAAATAGATTTTCCAGCTGATATGTCAGATTGGGAAAAACTCTCTGAGAATGAGCAATTTTTTATATCGAATGTTTTGTCTTTTTTTGCAGGCTCCGATGGTATAATTTTCGAAAATTTATCTATTAATTTTATCGACGAAATTAAAGTCCCTGAAATTAGGGCTTATTATGGTTGGCAAGCTGCCATGGAAACTATACACTCCGAAACATATGCTTTAATGATAGATACTTATATACCGGAAGAGTCTAAAAACAGAATTTTTAACGGAATTCAAGAATTACCAGGTGTTAAAAAGAAGGCCGAATGGACACTAAAGTGGCTCAGTCAGGATATTCCTTTTCAAGAGAGATTGGTGGCTTTTACTATTGTTGAAGGTATTTTTTTCTCGGGGTCTTTTTGTGCCATATTCTGGTTAAAATATGTTAAGAAGTTGATGACCAAGGCTCTTGGAAAAAGTAATGAACTAATAGCAAGAGATGAATCTTTGCATACAGATTTTGGAGTATTATTGTATTCTTATATAGAAAATAGGTTGTCAGAAGAAAGAATAAATGATATGATGAAATCTGCTGTAGAAATTGAAAAAGAGTTTATTTGCGATTCTTTTCAATGCAATCTCATAGGAATTAATGCAAACTCTATGAAAACATATATAGAATTTCAAGCTGATAGACTTATAGAAAAATTTGGATATAAAAAAATTTATAATTCAAGCTGCCCCTTTGATTTTATGGATACTATGTCATTGGATGGTAAAAGTAATTTTTTTGAACAACGCGTTACAGATTATAATCGTCCGGAACAGATAGAAGATAAAGAATTAGAATATTTAGATGATTTTTAATTAATTTAAAGAATTACATTATTATAAATTATAAAAATGAGTAGTAATTCTTCGTCTGCGCCCGTAAATGTTTCCGAAGACAAGACGTGTACAATCTCCTATAAGGATATTCAGCTTGTTCTTACTCTTGTAAATGTAGTGTCTTCTCGCGGTGGTTTTAAGCCGGCTGAGTTTAAGCTAGTTGGTGAACTTTTTGATAAGCTTTCTGATCTAACAAAGGAAGATGATAAGTCTGCTGTTTAAATTGCAAAAAAATTATTAACTTAAAAATTCCATACAATCAATAATCGTACAGATGTCTACAATTATTGATGGTAGAGGAAATTTACACTGGAAAGAACCCGATACTACTATAAGTATTCTAGAAAATAAGAAAATTAAACCAGAAGAAGAAATTAAAACAATGTCTATAGAAGAATATAGAAATTTAAAATTAACTGATGAACAAGAATGGAATAATATTTATAATCCAAAAAGACTATCTATAGAAGTATTGCATGCTATTGAAACTAAAAAAAGGGGACGAGGACCTGATAAAAAAATCTATCACACGGGATGCAGTGATCCCGGTCCATATTATGATCCACAATGTAATCATGTTCATGTTTGGAAAGATAAGAATCTAATTAGAAATTTTATAGGAGAACAATCTCAAACCGTGCCATATGTCGAATTTACGAATGATAATCCAGGAGTTTATTGCTCTATTTGTCATTGCAAAAATTATCAATTTCATCTTAAATGGTTAAAATATGAAGATGAGTATCAGGAACAGCCTGCGATTCTACAAAATAATATTGTATATAAAGAAGAACATTTCATACCAAAGGAAAAAATAAAAGTGTTTCCTAAATATATTCCCGAAACTGAACCTATTAAAGAACCAAATAATAAAATGATATCTAAGTGGGAATCTCTTATGTTCAAAGTTATTTATAGTCTTAAAAATGATAAGATAGTTTATCAAGTTTCTCGTTTTAAATCTTTGTATTTGTGGCCATGGCAGTTAACTCCTTATCAAAAATTTAAACTTAAATTCCCTGATTATAAATCGCGTATCATATTTGTAAAAAATGACATTAGTAAGTTTAGAGATGATTATGCTACAATAACTTAAAAAAATAGTGCATATATTTAATAAATAAATGAATAAATATGATAAACTTTTTATAGATATATGTACTAAATATGCAGAGATGTCTTATGCTCAGAGGAAAAAAGTAGGTGCCGTAATTGTTAAGGATAATACTATTATATCAGATGGTTATAACGGTACCCCTGTTGGTTTTGACAATACATGCGAAGATGATACAGGTAAAACTCATTGGTATGTTTTACACGCAGAAGCCAACGCAATAATTAAAATGGCTAGAAATAATATCAGTTGTACAGATTCTACTCTGTATGTAACTCTTTCTCCTTGCAAAGAGTGTTCTAAAATAATAATTCAATCGGGTATTAAAAAAGTAGTATATAAAGAAAAATATAAGGATACGTCTGGGTTAGATTTCTTAGGAAATTTTAATGTAGAGTGTATTCAAATAGAATAATGGACCCTCTTGTAAATTTAGAAACGGGTGAAATAGATTGGGATGCTATTAAAAAGTTAAGCAAAGATACAAATTTAGATACAAATTTAGATACAAATTTAGATACAAATGAAAAAAAATTTTACTGTATAAAATGTAAAGCGTGTTTCTACAATAAAAATTATCAAGGAAATTTCCCTCTTTGTATTAAACATAGAAATAATACGTTTAAAAATAATTAATTACTTATTTTAGATATATAAATGGAGGAATCAAGAATAGATCGTCTTGAAAAAGAACTTTCTGAGCTAAAAACTAAAGTGGGAAATTCTATCGGGAAACAAAATCCAAAAAAAGAAAAGAAGCCCAGAGCCCCTTCTGAATATAATACGTTTATGAAGAATTTTATATCCGAACAAAAAACAAAATTTGGAGATACATATGATCACAAAGCAGTTTTTAAGGCTGCAGCAGAAGCTTGGTCAAAAAAGAAGCAAACGGGATAAAATTAAACAATTTTCGCATATATGACATTGAAAAAGATTTGAATAAAGTATATTATTTGGTTTGCAATTACAATAAGTATTACATTCCTTGTTTATAAAGGCTTTATAATACTTATTTAACGTAAAAGTCTCCCTGTTTAAATTAGAAATTTCGGATAAACTATTACACATGTCTGAAATGTTATTATTCATATTTATAATGTTTTCTAGAAAACAATCATTGTCTTTTTTAATGTATTTTACAATGGTTTCGTTTACTTTTATATTAAAATCTTTTATATAATTATCTTTTACCTGTAATTCAATGTTTTTAGTCTTTTTAAAACAAATTATAAGACAATAAGACATTATCTGAGACATTACGATCTTAATATTTGTAAAAAAATTAGATAACATATATATGTATTGCATCTTTGGATATGTATATAGGTCTTTTACTATTATTACGTAATTAGTGTATTTATCTTTTAATTTTTCTGTCAAAATTTTAAATTTGTTGTCAGTAAAATTAATAATCTTATACGTTTCGCCGTCTAACATATACACATGTTCGTTTATCTTAGTAAATGTATAAAATATATAACTTATACATTCTGTGAATAAAATATCATCTGAATCGTGTAAAAATGTAAACGTTTGTTTTATAGTTTTATATTTAATATATTTTTCTGGATCCACAATAGATTTAGATGGTCTAGAACTAGATTTAGAATATATAAAATTTCCTTGATTGATCTCTATATCTTTATTTTCTAATATTGTAACTGACATAGTTTCTAATTTAATAAAAGATGTCTCAATATTAGTTTATTATAATAAGTAAATTTTTCATCATGGTCGTCTTCTCTCCATCGTACGTGGTTTAACGCTGTATGCGTAAGTTCATGCGCTATTAAATTTTTAAGCTGTCTTATAGTTTTAAGTTTACCACTTTCATTTCTTATAGTTAAAAAAATCTTCCTATACTTTGCTCGTAGTTTACCATCTTCTCCTACGCTTTGTTTAGATGTATATTTTACTTCTTTTGGTTTATTTAATCCTTCAAATTTAATAGAACCCTGATCTTTTATTAATTGCATTTCTTGTAATATATACGGTGTTTGCAATAATATCTTTATTTCGGGTGTATGTTTTTCTTTAAATTTCAATGATATAAAACATTTAAGAATTAAAAGATCTATATCATTTAATAATTTTGCGGCTTTTTCTGCATCTGGTAAATTAAGTACTTTATAGTTTTCTATTTTTATATAGTTCTTATTTTCATTAAAATCCCAAACAGTCATATTAATATAATATAATGTAATGTATTATTTATTTAAAATAATATTAACACTTCCGTCTGAATCTTTTATTGTCCTGATAAGATGTTTGTTTTTTGTAGGTCTTGGTTTATAAAAATTATTTATAGGTCTTTTAACTTTTTGTCTATTTTGTACTAATACATTTTGGGTTGATACATTAAGAATTTTTTCTTGTTTTTTGTCTATTTTATAGTCATTAAATTTTTTCAACATCATAAACATCTCTAATGGAAGAACTTTTGCAATTTTTGGTATAAGTCCTAAATTAGTAGGTAATGTATTTATTATAAAAGGAAACTTTTTAACTCTTTTGTCAAGTAATAATATTCTAGCCTGTTCCCTGTTTATAATTATTATATTAGTTGATAAATCTGGATAAGAGTATAATTTTTTTAAAGCGTTATAACTTTTATAACAATCTTTAAGCAAATACACTGTTTGCATTTAAAGTATATATCATTTAATAATTTATAATTTTTTTTTGGGTTTTTATTATATATTATACTAATAATATAATGGCGCAATTAATAGAGCCAGATGAAGTAGATGGCGACATTTATGATGAAATTGCTAATCTTGAATACTGGCAGGGTATGTTATCGGATTTAATTGCTAATAACGACATTTCTCAAGAAGAATTTGATTCCGAAATGCTTAAAACTAGATATTATCTGGACATTAAAACAAAAACTTATGTATTAGATGATGACGATGCTAAAATTATAGAAAATCTTAGAAAATATAAGAGTTCTTTAACTGAAAATTATAAATTTGGAATAATTTCAGAAGAAGAGTTTAATAAGGAATACATTTCTATTCTAAGAAAAGAGTACGATATTCTTAAACTTTCAGAAAATGATCAAGATGATAAAAAAACTTCTGTAGACATTGATCTAGACTTACCACTAAGTCAAAAACTGCAGAAGTTACATGAAGCAGAAGTTAAACATTATAAGTCCGTTGCTAAAAAAAATGGTATTCTTTTTCCAAAATTACCAAATAAGATTAATAAAGAACAAGTAAACGAGTACTATGATCTAAAATTAAGCGGTGAATTAGAAACAGTTATACCAGAAATAGAAGAATATATCAAAATGTATTCTGCTACAAAACAGTTAATAGACTTTCATACAACTTCATTTGAAATTTCAAAAATATTTTACGATACAGAAACTCCTAATTACGAATTTAAAATGGTTGTACCAATGAGTAATAAATTAGACAGCCTAAGATTTTTAGAAAAAAGAGTTAATTTATTATTACCTGAAGAACAAGCTTACTCAGATAGATTAAATATATTAAAAAATAGACTTAGACGGATGACCCGCACTGATTTACTTAAGTGTGCGGGTATTAGAACTGTTAAATTTATGTCTTACATAGAACGCCTTAAAGAAAATAAACAAAATGTAATAAAATTCAAAGATCACCCGGTTAATTATGAAATCTTAAAACAAATAATAGAAGAAGAAAACTTAAAATATTATAAAATTCCATCCGATCAATTATTTAAGGAATATATATATGCAAGACCTGACATTTTACAGTCTTTTGTTGAAGAAACAGAAACAGATCTAACGGAATATTTAGAAAAAGGAAACACCGGATATTTAGCTATAAAACCCGGGTCTAATTTAAAAGATTTAGGCGAAGGACTTGATAGTTTTGTGACCATTTTGCCATTTGAAGACGAGCTTTATACAGAACTTAAAAATAAGAAGGGTTATAAAACAGAAATAGACAAGGTATGGGAATTAAGAATGTCTCTTCCTGGTTCTACATCTAAAAATATAATTAAAAGATATTTATCATTTGAAGATTATCTAACAGATCTTAAAGATATTTTAGTTAATAATTCTAAAGTGCTTTCGGGTACTTCTAAAGATGTAATAAATGCAAAAATAAGAAAGATAAACTATTACCTTATGTACAATGAAGATCCAGAAATG
>Ga0163111_10000317_pt1 | contig 29216 bp, 15 predicted proteins | sample CRUFie1St18metaG_FD_109645 | JGI IMG/M metagenome (GOLD analysis project Ga0163111, IMG submission 109645) | Marine microbial communities from the Costa Rica Dome - CRUD Field 142mm St18 metaG | ecosystem: Environmental > Aquatic > Marine > Oceanic > Photic zone | place: Costa Rica: the Eastern... | reverse complement strand
GTTCCCTGATACGCTCCCAAGGCATCAACGAGGCGTTCCCTGATACGCTCCCAAGGCATCAACGAGGCGTTCCCTGATACGCTCCCAAGGCATCAACGAGGCGTTCCCCGATACGCTCCCAAGGCATCAACGAGGCGTTCTCCAACACACCCCTAAAAAACAAAAATGGCACCCCCAAAAGAAGGTGCCATTTCCACTACAAATAAAATATACCTTAGTCCTTAAAGAACTTGTGTGTATCCACAAAATCAACCGAACGAATCTTCAGGATATAAACCCCTCTATCCAATCCCTCAATACCCATCTCAACATCCTCATATCCCGTTACATCCATTCGCTGTACCACCTGACCATTCAAATTATACACCTCAATAGCCACAGGCACATGCTCCCCAAGATCCGTCATCCGAACTGTTTGAGAAGCCTCACTTCCTGCTAAACCGCGCTCAAACTCCGCAATCAACTCATCGCTCACATAATGCGTATTCAGCATACCCATAACCTCAGCCGCAAACGACTCGTCCATAGGCATCACCTCAAACGGCACATCAGTACTCTCCTCAGTATTAAAGCCTATACGAAGACTACAGCCACGTCCACCACCACAATTTCCAGGCGAGATACCAATACCTGTATGATTACCCGTATTACCACGGATACAACCCCGTACGCGAATCGTCTTACAAGCCGTCGTCACACAACAAATAGAATCATTGATCTCAGAAACAGCCGTAATACAAACATCATACGTACCAGGCGTAAACGAATGCTGAATAGAAGCCCCACCACTCGTAACCGCTTGAGTTCCATCACCGAAATCCCACAATACATACGTAGCAAACGGCTGCGTACCATCAGAGAACAAATAACGGCTATTACCCAAATACATCTTATGAATACTCGCCTCAAAGTCAGCACAAGGATCTTCCGTTACCGTGATATCCATACAATATAGATCATGGCAGCAAATATTACCAACCCAACCAATAGCCTTCACACATACCGTATACGTACCAGGAGCAGCATACGTATGAGAAACCATATCACCAGGCAATGCCCCCATTGTAGTACCATCTCCAAAGTCCCACTCAACCATACTCGCACTACCCGTAGACATATCCGTGAAGTCCACATCCAATTCGTCAGCACTATAAGAATACATCGCAGCCAAATTCAAATCATCACAATCATTCACAGGAGGATCACAATTGTCCAGCGTAGCCGTCACACTCAACGTACCCGTACAATTACCATCCGTAATATCAGCCGTATATGTTGTGGTCGCCGTAGGCATTACACTAATGCTAGCCCCCGTACCAATCACAGAACCATTCGCACTCCAAGTCGTGCTAGTTCCTCCAGTAGTGCTAAGCGTCACTGTATCACCAGGACAGAACATCACATCATCAGATATATCAAACGCCCCTTCTACAAGCACTGCGAACGTATAAACCTGTACACCATTCATCGGACAAGCATCATCCGTAACAGTCACCGTAAATACATTGCTTCCTGCATCTGCATCACTAGGCGTCCAGCAGAAAGTACCTGTCTCAAAAGGACTACCACTCGCACTAAATGTCGCACCAGCAATATTATCATCCCAAGTCATCGTTACCGTCTGCCCAGAATCCGCATCATTAGAAGGAATGTCAAAACAAAGATTCGTTCCAGCACATACAGACGTAGAGAAGACTCCCGTACCATCGATACCACTAGTAGTAGGCAACGTATTCGCACAACTACTCGTCACCCACACCTGCAAATCCCGAATAATCGACCCGATCAATTGACCATTACGATACTCATCTACCTGTACCGCCAAAATCGTCACCTGACCCGCCTGCGTAGGAGTCATCGCCAATGCACCTGTTCCAGCATCTAATGTCAATGCAGGAGAAGAAGCAATAGGATTCGTAGCAGAATAAGGAGGGAAGTAATTTACATCCACAAAGCGATCCTCACGAGGAGTCACCAAACTATAAGCCAATGAGTCACCATCTGCATCAAAGGCACCATGATTATAATTAAACGCCTGTCCCTGACACAAGAACAATACAGGATCATTCATGAAAGTCGGAGAATTATTACACAATTGATTGTCCGTCTGAATAGTCGCCTCAAAGTACAACTCCAAGTTGAACCCATTGCTGTTCGCAGTATTAATCGCACTATTACGACAACAATCTACAAACCCAATCACCCATTCAGAACAACCCGAAGGCAATGTCAAAATACTCGAATAAGTATACTTCTGTATACCAGGACTCGTTCCTCCATCACAAGTAGTAGGGGCAGTACTACAAGTCATGCCAAGTACAGTAGGAGGTCCATCAGGGAATACTTCAAGCGTGTCAGTAATTGCACAAGCATCAGAAGTATACGTCAAAAAGTAAGTAGAATCTACTTCAATTCCGTCACAGTCTCTATATAAGGTCAGGGTTACCTCATATTGATTATTGCCTAAGCATTCGTAAGTGATTTCTCCACCAGCGAGGTGTGTCGCGTATGAGCTAGTATGAAAGCCGAAAAAGCATATGCATGCTAAGAAAAGGGTTTGCAGGGTAAGTCTTCTCATTGTGACTTAAATTTGTAAAAGTTAATGATAGGCTGAATCTAAATTATTCATTGTTCTGGTTCCGATTCTAAATTATTATAAAATTAGCTCCTATCAAAATGAACAATTATACGTAACATACTATTTATCGTACAATCAACCTAAATGTTGTTTCATCTGCCCAAAACGTTGTTTGAACGGTCGATATAATCTTCCTCCCTACCTATTACACACATACCAATAGAAAACACCAAAACTATCCCTAAACAACCAATAAGCCTTGTTTCTTCTTTTTATTAGTACCTATATTGCTATACAGAAAATAAATCTGTATGTTACTGTAATAGCATCATCCACCTTTCGTTGTATTTTACATGCCTTACTTAACCGATACAGTTATGTCGTTTTCCTCCCTCCGCATATATATATGTATGCTTGCCTGTTGCCTCACTTTAGGCATTCAACCCCTCTTCGCACAATGCGGTACCGCAACCATTACCACTAGGATTCGCCCTAACCTGCGTACCGAATGTACATGTAGCCTATTCACCGAACAACTCCTCGCAGGAGACCTAGCCCTTGGAATGAAAGATATCCCCGTCAAGATCCATATCGTCAGAAAGTCTGACCGTACAGGAGGAATCCCCTTCGAGAAGGTCGAACAGGCAATCGAAAACCTAAATGACGCTTTCCGACCAGCATACCTGAACTTCCGAATTTATGACAAACCTAATTACATCAATAATTCTGACCTATACGAATTCCATAAGAAGCAGGAACGAACCCTCGAACGATACGATGTCCCTCGTGTCTTAAACATCTATTGCTTCGGCCGAATGACCAACGGTAAATACGACCTATCAGGCTACACCTACCTACCTCCCCAACGAAAAGACCGCGTCATGATGTGGAACAAGTCTGTCTCAAATGGTACCTCCTTCATCCATGAAATTGGACATTACTTCGGCTTATTCCACACCCATGGAACCTCAAACCGCGGCACCACCGACGAATTCGCGAATGGCGAAAATTGCAGAGACGCAGGCGATTACGTCTGCGACACCCCCGCAGACCCCAACCTATCTAAAGTTGCAGAAGACTGCACCAAAGACTGCGAATATGTCGGCGATACGGTAGACCCTCAAGGCAATGCCTACAACCCCATGGTCACAAATTATATGTGTTACAACCCCTACAAATCCTGCCGACGAGAGTTCACCCAAGGCCAATATGCCCGAATAGCCTACTACAGTAGAGGCCACCGCCGCTACCTCCGCTTCCCTGAATCCGTCAATCCCCTGAGCGCAGCACAAGAAATCATCATCAAAGGAAACTGGAATATTAGCAAAGGAGATACAGCCTGTGGAGTCGAAGTAGACATGAACATGTTTGCCATAAAAGAGAGTTACACAGATGAAGACACCTGTATCGGAACCCTTACAATGAATACCCCCAAGGATATACACATATATACCTTCCACTTCAATACAGAGAACGAGGCCATCGAACTCCTCCCCATGTTTGGCGATAGCGTTTGGGTAAGAAAGGGAAAACAAACGACTGGATACCCTATCTCCGAACACCTAAAGCACCAAGAAGGTAAACACTTCATCTGCTCCCTATACTCCAAAGATGCCCTCGACATACAAAACATATACAAAAAACTCGAAAAAGCAGAAGGAAACTTCATCCAACGACTCTACAAGGTACTTGGCAAACGCCTCCTCATCAATAAATACACCCATTACTCCGTATGGGGAAAACAACTCTATTTCGAAGGAAAATTGGATGATAAAAGCATACTCCCCGTCATCATTCAATTAACCCACTCTTAACCTATACCATAAAAAAAGATGTAACATTTGCCATAATGTTACATCTTATGTTTTTAGATGAATGCGTGTTAATCATAATACATCATAAAAACATACTAGGTGTAGTTTTAAGTCTAAATAGTCAAAATACTATTTATGATCCATTGCACAAAAAAGATGATTCGTTCTTAATAAGTCAAATTGATATTTTCGATACCGTGATAGATGATGTATATTGTACAAGAAACATATTCTCTAGAATCGTAGCCTATGAACATTCAACAGCTTCAATATATCCTTGCAGTGGATCGCTTAAAGCATTTCAGAAAGGCTGCGGAAGCCTGCTTCGTCACACAACCAACCCTAAGTATGATGATTCACAAGTTGGAGCAGGAGCTAGATGTGAAAATATTTGATCGTGCAAAAAAGCCAATCAGAACCACGGAGGAAGGGAAAATTGTGCTCGCACAAGCACGCAAAGTACTCCAGAGCGTTCGAGACCTACGAGAAGCCATCAAAGAACACAAAGGCATCATTTCTGGCGAAATCAAAGTAGGTCTTATCCCAACTCTCGCACCTTACCTCGTCCCAATGTTCATTCGATCTTTTCTCGATCAATATCCTTCCATTAAACTAGTCCTATCTGAACACACAACTTCAGATCTGGTAGAGGGGATTAAACGGGGCCGCTTGGATGTGGGGATCATCGTAACCCCCTTACAAGATCCGATGATTGTCGAAGAGATACTTTTCTATGAGGAATTGATGTATTACTCTGCCTCCTTACAAAACAAACAGTTTATTCTCCCCGAAGATATTGACCCCGCCGAATTGTGGCTACTGGAAGAAGGACACTGCCTCCGATCTCAAATCTTAAACCTATGCGAACTCCGCAAACGCTACGACCAACAGTTTTCATACCAAGCAGGTAGCCTCGAAACCCTCATCCGAATGATTGACCAACAGGAAGGAGGAACGATTATCCCTGAACTAGCCGCTGCTTACCTCGATAAAACACAAAAGAAACGCCTTAAGCATTTTCATTCGCCTGCTCCCGTCCGAGAGGTCAGTATGGTGTCACATCGTCACTACGTCAAGAAACGACTCACTCGCGCCCTAAAAGATACCATCCTCCAAGCAACTTCCCACCTCAAAACCAACATATCTCCTCTTCAAATTGTCCCTATGTGAAAAGACACCCCCAGCTTTTGAATTCAACAAAAAGCTAGTAGATTGAAGGAACAATATCCCTTCACTATGAAATACATTCCCTATCTCTGTTTATGGATAGTAGGGCTAATGGCCTGCCAACGAACACCTGACCTACCTTTCCAAATTGAAAACCTAACCCAATGGGTAGATCCTATGATAGGTACAGGGGGGCACGGGCATACATACCCAGGTGCTTCTTCTCCTTTTGGTATGGTTCAACTTAGTCCTGACACCCGACTCGATACCTGGGATGGATGCTCGGGCTACCACTACAGCGACTCGCTTATCTATGGGTTCTCACATACCCATTTGTCTGGTACAGGGGTTGGAGATTATGGTGACATTCTCCTCATGCCTTTCACAGGAGATAGTAAGGGCAATGAAAAGGAGACGGAAAAACGATATGCCTCTCACTTCTCGCACACCAACGAATCTGCTACCGCAGGATACTACCAAGTGTTCCTTGATGACCACCAAGTGAAGGCCGAACTAACAACCACCCAACGAACAGGCGCGCACCGTTATCACTTCACTCCTTCTGAACCCAACCGACATATCTTCCTCGACCTCAAACACCGTAAGGTCGATAAGGTAACGGAGGCCTATTGCGAACGTGTCAATGACTCCACTATTCGAGGCTATCGTTTCTCTAAGGGCTGGGCAAAGAACCAACGAATCTACTTCTACGCTACCTTCTCTCAAGCTTTCGCTAATACTCAATTCCTCCTCTCAGATTCCCTCCAACCCAATGTTTCCCATATCAAGGGTGAAGATGTAAGGGCAATTCTCTCATTCAACCAAAGCAAAAACCCCATTATAGACGTGAGGGTAGGGATTTCATCGGTGGATATGGACGGAGCAATGCAAAACCTCCTTGCAGAACAAAAGGGGCTGGACTTTCCTCAGCTCCGTAAGCAAGCAACTCAAGCGTGGAACAAAGAACTCTCTCGCATCCTCATCGAATCCCCAAATGACACCCTCAAACGAATCTTCTACACAGCCCTGTACCATGCTTGCCTAAACCCCAACCTCTTCACCGATACCAATGGCCGTTACCGTGGAATGGATGACAACATACACTTAGCCAATAAGCACACCCAATATACCGTCTTCTCCCTTTGGGATACCTACCGTGCAACCCACCCTCTCTTTACCCTCATCCAACAAGCCCGTACCACTGACTTCCTCCATACCTTCCTCAAGCAAGCCCAACAAGGAGGGGCACTCCCCATCTGGGAACTCGCAGGCAATTATACAGGATGCATGATTGGCTATCATTCAATTCCTGTTATTGCCGATGCCTACCTCAAAGGGATACCCGTCCACGAGCCTGATTCGCTATTTGAGGAGATGCGCAATGTAGCCTTACAGAGTCACCTAGGCCTACAATCATACCGAGACTTTGGCTTTGTGGCTGCCGATCAAGAGGGAGAATCGGTCTCGAAAACCCTCGAATATGCCTACGACGATTGGTGTATCGCCCAAATGGCCAAGGCAATGGATAAGGAACGCGACTACCAATCCTTCATTCGTCGTGCCCAATACTGGAAGAATGTCATGGAGCCCAATTCCCATTTTATGCGTGCCCGTATGAACCAAGCTTGGTATACCCCTTTCGACCCGCTAGAAGTAAACTACCATTTTACGGAAGCCAATGCATGGCAATACCGCTTTTACGTTCCGCAGGATGTCTCAGGCCTCATCGAATCTCTAGGCGGTGTGGAGGCCTTTCGCACCGAACTAGACCGAATGTTCGAGATGGAATCCGATCTCAGTGGCCGCAACCAACCCGACATCACGGGGCTCATTGGCCAATACGCCCATGGCAATGAACCCAGTCACCATATCGCTTACCTATATGCCTATTGCGGACAAGCATGGAAAACCCAAATGCGGGTACAAGAAATCCTGCAAAACCTCTACTCCGACCAACCCGATGGCCTATCTGGAAATGAGGATTGCGGGCAAATGTCTGCTTGGTATGTCCTGAGCGCATTGGGCTTTTACCCCGTTACGCCTGGCAGCGACCAATATGTCATAGGCACACCCTTATTCGACCGCGCAACTATCCAATTGGAGAATGGCAAACGATTCGTCATTGAGGCTAAGAACCGAACAACTGCGAACGCCTACATCCAATCTGCTACATGGAATGGCAAGCCTCATACAAAAGCGTGGATCTCCCATGCTGAAATCATGAAGGGCGGAACTTTAGCCTTTGATATGGATATAACGCCCAACAAAGACTGGGCTTCTAAACCAGAGGATTGGCCAAAAAGTAGCATTGAAGGAGCTGATTTTGTATGCACTCCTTATCTCTCCGACAATCGCCGAACCTTCTACGATAGCCTCCTTATCACCCTCGAATCGCCATCGCCTAATACCCAGATTCGATATACCCTTGATGGAAGTTATCCTACCTATAAAGCCTCTGTTTACAACCAAGCCATCCGACTCGATACCAGTTGTTGGCTCAATGCCATTGCTGTCGATAAGCAGGGCAATGAAAGCAAGCTGATGCAACTCCAATTCCACAAAATTCCTGAAGGTCGCACCATCAAGCTCGAAACAGCCTATGGCTCACAATATGCGGCAGGAGGAGACAGTGCCTTAATCGACTTTATTCGCGGGAGCGACAACTTCCGAACAGGTGCTTGGCAGGGCTACGAAGGTGTAGATATCCTTGCCGAAATCGACCTCGGCCAACCAACTCCTATCAATCGCCTCAATACAGGTTTTCTCCAAGACTACGGCTCATGGATTTACTTCCCCCTATGGGTCGAATATAGCCTCTCAACCAATGGCCGAAACTACGAAACCCTCGGTCGAGTCGATAACCCTATCTCTGATACCGTATCAGGAGCGGTCTTGCACGACTTTGCGTTAAAAACCCAATCCAAAGGACGCTACCTAAGGATACGTGCCAAGAACCGTGGCGTAAACCCCGATTGGCATTGGGCAGCAGGCGGAACCTCGTGGATATTCGCAGACGAAATCGAAATTCAGTAACTTACTCCCTCATCCTAGGCATACTTTATACGCAGTACAATGAAACTCAATAGACGAAACTTCCTCGGCCGAAGCCTCCTCGCAGCTTTTGGCTTCTGGACGGCTTCCCAAACAGCAGCTTGCAATACCCCCACGGAAACCAAGCCCGAAGGGGAACGTATAAGCCAAAAGAACTCTCCCAAAGGAGAACGACCTCTCGTCCTCTCAACATGGAATCATGGTATCTTAGCCAATGAAGCCGCTTGGACAATCCTCAAAAAAGGAGGCTATGCGCTCGACGCAGTGGAAGCAGGCGTAAAGGTTGTAGAGGCTGATCCCGAATCGATGTCAGTCGGTTATGGAGGGCTACCCGATAGAGATGGCCATGTAACCCTAGATGCCTGCATCATGAACGAAAAGGGAGATGCAGGTTCGGTCTCTTTCCTCGAACATATACAGCATCCTATTTCTGTGGCACGTAAGGTAATGGAAGAAACCCCTCATGTAATGCTAAGCGGAAAAGGAGCCCTACAATTTGCTTTAGAACAAGGTTTTGAAAAAAAGAATCTCTTGACGGATAAAGCCAAGGAGGCTTGGGAGAATTGGAAGAAGGAGTCTCAGTACAAACCCATTATCAATGTTGAAAACCATGATACCATCGGGATGCTCGCTTTGGATAAGCAAGGTAGAATTAGCGGATCTTGCACCACTAGTGGGCTAGCTTTCAAGATGCACGGTAGGGTAGGGGATTCCCCCATAATTGGGGCAGGGCTATTCGTAGATGGAGAAGTAGGCGGAGCCGTGGCAACGGGACTAGGTGAAATGGTGCTAAAAACCCTTGGGGCTTTCCTCATCGTCGAATTGATGCGAAACGGGATGTCGCCCCAAGAAGCATGCGAAGCAGGCATCCGACGAATCATCAAACAGCACCCCAACCGTAAGGATTTTCAAGTGGGCTACCTCGCCTTAAATACCCAAGGAGAATATGGAGCCTATGCCGTTCAAAAAGGGTTTAACTTTGCCCTATATGAAGGGGAAGAAAACCGAATGGTAGACGTGGAGTACCAACAAAAATAAGCTTACTCTCGTATTAGAAATAGACCTAATTCTTTTATCTCACGAACCCAACAACAAAATGATCCGAAATACTGCGATTTGTATAGGCTTGATGCTCCTTTGTGTATTAGGAGGCTGCAACAAGGCGCAAGGAGAACAAGACCTCATTATTTTAAAGGGGCAGGCGAATGTCATCCCTAAACCTGTAAAAATGGAAACATCAGAGGGGATTCTCACCCTCACCAAAGATGTTCGAATACTTACATCAGAAAGAGTCCCTGAAGAAGACGCGACCTATATGGTATATCGTCTCAATATGTTGACAGGTTGGAGTGTCTCAACAGGAAAATGGACAGAAGGAGATGACTTGAACAATGCAATCTTGCTCCGATTGAATCCCGCTGATTCAACTACCCAACGAGAAGCCTATGAATTGGAGGTCAATGATAAGGGAGTTGTATTGGAGGCTGAGCATATAGATGGTTTGTTCTATGCCATGCAGAGCCTCAATCAATTGTTGCCTGGAGAAGCCGCTTGGTACAACAATAAGGGAGACATCGTAGACGCTGTCACCATTCCTTTTGTGAAAATCGAAGATGCGCCACGCTTCAAATGGAGAGGCCTATTGTTGGATTGCTGCCGACATTTTGTGTCTACACATACCATTCGGAAATACATTGACCTATTGGCCTTGCACAAGATGAACGTATTGCATTGGCACCTAACCGAAGACCAAGGTTGGCGGATTGAGATTCAAAAATACCCCCGTCTTACTTCTGTGGGAGCCTATCGGGAGGCGCCATCCGAGGAGGACTACCATTCGGTTCAACCTATGAAAGTGGATCCAAGACGTTCTCATCAGCGGGAAGAAGTTGCCGAACAAGTGAGCAAAACATCTCGGTATGGAGACTACTATAGTCAAGAGGATATTAGAGACATAATTGCATATGCTCAATCTCGTCGGGTGACTGTCGTTCCTGAGATTGAGATGCCAGGCCATTCGGTCGCTGCCCTTGCAGCCTATCCACAGTATTCATGCACAGGAGATACCATTAAGGTGCAAAATGAGTGGGGAGTCTTTAAGGATATTTATTGTGCGGGCAATGATTCAACCTTTACGTTTTTGGAGGATGTCTTAACAGAGGTGATGGATTTATTCCCGAGTGAATATATTCATATAGGAGGAGATGAAGCTCCAAAGTTTCGATGGGAGAATTGTGTCAAATGCCAAAAGCGAATGAAGGAAGAAGGCCTCAAAGATGAGCATGAACTACAAAGTTATTTTATTAAGCGAATCAATGCTTTCCTCGAATCCAAAGGCCGTAAGCTCATTGGGTGGGACGAAATCCTTGAAGGAGGTCTTGCAAAGGGGGCAACGGTACAATCTTGGCGGGGGATGTCTGGCGGACTAAAAGCTGCTCGTTCAGGCAATTATGCTATCATGTCGCCTACAAGTCATGCCTATTTCGACTATAGCCTAGAGGCCATAGATATGGAGAAGGTATACGAATTCGAGCCTATCCCCTCCGAACTCGAACCCAACCTCCATCCTTTCATCCTTGGGGGCGAATGCAATATGTGGACAGAACATGTAGAGGAGAACGAACTTGATTGGAAGGTATTCCCTCGGTTATTGGCCATGAGTGAAGTTCTTTGGTCAGATACTACGGGACGCGATTATGACGAGTTCTATGAGCGCGTACAAGTTCATTATGCTCAACTCGATAGTCGTTATGTGGCATATGGAGCCGAAAAGATCCCTTTCACCCTCACCCCCTTAGTTGATACCGTGAAACGAGTAGTACGTATGCAATTCGATGTAAATGTACCCGAGGTGACCCTGCATTATGAGAAATCGAGTAACACACCCTCTTACAATAGCCTCTTGTATTCTCGCCCTCTTCGATTTGATGAAAATACACTTATTACCATGGGAGCCTTTAAAAAGGGTAATGCCTATGGAAGGGTGCAAATGTACCAATTTGAAGAGCACTTAGCACTCACTTCTCGTCCTACTATCAATGTACAGCCAAGCGATTGGTACCCTGGAGGCGGAACCTTTGGGTTAACTGATGGAATCATTGGCTCGAAAAACTTCCGAGATGGGCATTGGCAGGGCTATCAATATGATGATGTCGTAATTGAACTAGACCTAAAGAAGATGACTCCTTTGTCTAATATCACGGTATCTTGTCTACAGTATAGCAACGCATGGATTTTCCTTCCCCAATCTGTCGAACTCGAAGTAGCTGGAGAAAACCATATTTTCGTAAAATCAGGAACCAATACTCCTGAGAACCCTCCTTCCCAAAAAGGAGAATTTACAGAAGAAATTATGATCGACCTAGGAACAGAGGCTCGTTATGTACGAGTCACCCTCAGAAACATAAAGGAATGTCCCGATTGGCATGATGCTGCAGGTGGAAAGGCATGGATTTTTGTGAGTGAGGTGATGGTGAGGTAGGGTTCCCCCTTACCGTCTCTTCCTAAACAAATAATTCATATTCTCAGCATGTCGATAAACCAAGCCCAAATGCCAAACCTGTAATTCCTTTTCTATATTGGGAATCTTCTCATCGGTATAGAAGATTACACGTTTGGTCGATTTGGGGAGGAGGTCGAAATAGTTATCGCTGAAGTGGCCTGAGTGTTTCGGGAGTGCCAAGTAGACAAAGGGAGCCAAAACGGGATTGGTTAGGAGTATTTCATATCCTCCTTCAATGGGTTTTACTTCAGGTTGCAACCTATGATTAGGCAATTGGAGGTCTTTAGGCTTAGCAAAATAGTAAAACTGTTCTGCTAGTAGGGAATCGCCTTGTACAAGGCTTATATGCATGAAGGTATTTTGACGAACACTTTCGTATTGGGGGGCAAACTGATTAAGGTATGATTGACTGCTGCTAGGCGGGATTTTAACGGGGGTTGATGAGCCCGAGAGGGCATTCCCTATGAAATCATATACGGCTATATCAAGTGAGGCTTCAACGGTATCCAATTTGTCGGATACAATATGAATTTCAATTGCGCTATCATTAGGGGGGACATAAGGAGAGATGAGGATATCGGCGAACGATCGTTTGAGGTTGTAGTGGAGGGCTTTCCATCGACCTTTATATTCTCGACCCGACCATGAGGCAACTGGCCAACAATCATTGAGTTGCCAGTAGAGGGTTCCCATACAATAGGGTCTATTCCGACGATGCGCCTCAATGCCCATACAAATCCCGCGTGCTTGTTGGATCTGGCTGAGGTAGACAAAGGTATCAAAGCTCTGAGGCAAAGGAAAATCTCGTTTGAGATAGGTTTCAATCAATTCATTCCCCCTAGGATGTTTTTGGTGGGCAAGCATAACTTCTGAATCAAGGAAAAAATCCTGTGGCTCAGCAAACTCAAAAACAGTATTCATGGATGGGAAAGACTGAAAGCCAAACTCACTCATGAAGCGTGGAACCTTCTCATTGAACACCTCAAAAGGTTCGGCATCATGCCATACCCCCCAATAGTGGGCATCTCCCTCGAATTGGTGACGGGGATTGCCACGTCCAAATTGGGGAGAGGACTCCCAATAGTCTATATTAGGATGGTGTTTCTTTACTGCCTTGGGCAAAATACCTTGGAAAACGTCCTGATAGGCTCCCCAGATTTCCGCTTTTTCTTCCTCTGTCCTATCAGATTGCCATCCCCAGCGATGCCATCCCTCCGAAATCTCATTGTTTCCGCACCAAAGTGCCATACAAGGATGATTGCGCAGCCGAATCACATTCTCTTCTGCCTCCGCTTTCACATTGGCCAAAAACTCCTCCCCCCCAGGATACATAGCACAAGCAAACATAAAATCTTGCCATACCAATATCCCCTCTTTGTCACAAAGGTCATAAAACACTTCTTCCTCATAGAATCCGCCTCCCCACACACGCAACATATTCATTCCGACCGCCTTTGCATCTCGAATCAAGCGTTCATAATCTGAGCGTTTGACCCGAGCTTGAAAGTTGTCTTGCGGAATATAGTTAGCCCCTTTCATAAATACAGGCACACCATTGAGCATGAAATAAAAGTTTCTCCCATTCTCTTCTTCTTGATTCATCAACTTGATTTCTCGGATGCCAATACGTTTGATCATGGAGCCAAGCCCAATGTCATGCTGGGTAATGGAGAAAGCAATTTCATAGAGGTGGGGCGTACCCAATTGCCATGTCCACCATAACTTAGGCGATTTGATGGAGAAGGGGAGCTTGTAGGTGTGACTGCCTTCCTCCAATTGTATGAATAGGCTATTGACTTCAATTTCAGGATGATGCACCGATATTCGTACTCGTGCACTCTCGTGTGCTTCAATAGTGAAATGCGCCATCAATTCTGCTCGCTCCTTTGAGAGGGAAAGTTGCTCTACGAATACATCCTGTAGCCTCGTTTCTTTCCATTTGACAAGGCTAACGGGTCGCCAAATACCTGAAGTTACAATGCGAGGCCCCCAATCCCATCCATAATGAAAGCCAGGCTTTCGGGTCATGACCTTTGAGCCGCCAGGAAGTTCATATCCCAATCGCTTCCATTCCTTTTTGACCTGCTTTACAGGAGCATGAAATAGCACCCGCAATTCGTGCATGCCTGCTAAATCAATATCTGTGGGCAATGCCACCTCCCATGTGCGAAAATAATTGTTGGCTTGGGCAATGAGCGTACCATCGAGAAATATATCCGCATAGGTATCTAAACCCTCAAACAACAGGTTCAGCTTTACGTTTCTTTCTCCCTCTATCACATAATCGCTCAATTGAATCATTCGCCGAAACTCCCAATCTTTCTCTTCGACCCATTGTACTTCGGCCTCATTTGCCCGCAGAAAAGGATCGGGCAATTTCCCTTGCAACATGAGATTATATTGAACACTCGCAGGGACTGTTGCAGGCATCCACTCCCCCTTATTGGCCTGTCGAAACTCCCACCCTGAATCAAGCGGATAGGAATCTTGCGCTTGCAAAGGCAAACGTAGGCAAATAAGGAACAGAATAATGAACAATGGGTAAACGAAAAAAAGGAATGATTTGGACATAAGTATACTAATTGGGCAAGTAATTCATCATAGAGGATTGTAATGAGTCAATTTATGGGGGATGGGCTCTGTATTATGCTTCTGGGATTTTCCCAGACTGTATGTGCAGTCTGCACAGGTACTCTGGGATTTTCCCAGACTGTATGTGCAGCCTGTACAGGTACCCTGGGATTTTCCCAGACTGTATGTGCAGCCTGTACAGGTACCCTGGGATTTTCCCAGACTGTATGTGCAGGCTGCACAGGTACCCTGGGATTTTCCCAGACTGTATGTGCAGGCTGCACAGGTACCCTGGGATTTTCCCAGACTGTATGTGCAGCCTGCACAGGTACTCTGGGATTTTCCCAGACTGTATGTGCAGCCTGCACAGGTACCCTGGGATTTTCCCAGACTATATGTGCAGCCTGCACAGGTACTCTGGGATTTTCCCAGACTATATGTGCAGCCTGCACAGGTACTCTGGGAGAAGTGGCACACTACAAATTATACCACTTCCTGAAAGAGGCAATAGGGCTATTCCGCTTTCAACATCGCGGCAAACCCTCCGCCTTTGGCTAACTTAATGGTGAGGGTATCTCCTTTTTTGACGACAGCCTCACGGATGTTGATGCTAGTCGGATTGGTTTCCCAATCGGCATCGGCTCCATCTTCGTAAAGGGTCGCTTTGTATTCCTTTAGGCCTGTTAGGAAATCCAAGGGGATGGCAAACTCACGGGCTTCCTCATTGGTAACCGAACCAATAAACCATCGGTCGCCCTCTTTGGCTTTTCGGGCAATGCTGACATACTGACCAATTTCGGCATTCAAGACCTCAGTCTCCGCCCAATCTGTGGGGACATCCCGAATGAATTGGAAGGCAGGTTGATCCTTATAATTGCGGGGCAAATCGGCTGCCATTTGGAGGGGACTATATAGGGTCACATACAAGGCCAATTGATTGGCGAGGGTCGAATATACCCGATTGTCCTTTTTATCCTCCAATGAAATCATCACATCAAATATACCTGGGGTATAATCAATAGGGCCTGCAAGTCCACGGGTAAAGGGCAAGATCGTTGTATGATTCGGGGGATTGCCTTCGCTCCAAGCATTGTATTCCATGCCCCGAACTCCCTCGCGGGTCATCATATTCGGATAGGTTCGGCAAATCCCTGTAGGCTTGATGGGTTCATGGACATCTAGCATCACTTGATGTGCGGCAGCTGTTTCAAGGGCTTTTCTATAGTGACGCACCATCCATTGCCCATGATGAAACTCTCCCTTAGGAATAATCGGACCTACATATCCACTTTTAACTGCGTGGATGCCAAGGTTTTGGAGCAATTGATAGGCAGAATCCATATGACGCTCGTAATTGAAGATAATGGAGGCCGTTTCATGATGCGCCACCATTTCAACCCCCTTTTCTTTTCCATAGGCTACGACTTCCTGAATATTGAAGTCGGGATAGGGGGTATAGAAGTCAAACAGTGAATCGCGTTCCTCCCCAAACCATCGTTCCCATCCTACATTCCATCCCTCAATCAAAACCGCTTGGATATTGTTCTCACTCGCGAAATCCATATAACGTTTGGCCTCCTCTGTGGTTGCACCATGCTTCTCGCCCGCTTCCCATGTATTTTCGCCTATATGCATCCCCCACCAAATTCCCATATACTTACTGGGCTTGATCCAAGAAAGATCGCCTTGAATGGCATTGGGTTCATTGAGGTTGAGGATGAGAGAGGACGTGAGTAAGCCCGCAGCATCTTCAGCCAATTGGATGGTTCGCCAAGGCGACTTAAAGGGAGCACTCGTCTTCACACAACTTCCATCTGAATACGGAACCAATACGCTGCTGAAGGTGTTTGTGCCTTCTTTCACCCGCAAGGTCATAGAGGCATAATCGGTGAGGGCGGCTTCATGTATGCTAATGTGCAAACCCGATTCGGCTTTGAGGGTGAGTGGTGTATGAGCCGCTTTATTGTACGGAATGCGTTCGGCGGCTACATGGGTATCAATTGTATATTTGGCCGCATCAATGCCCGAAATGGGCGATTCGGTATAGAGGTATTCGTAGCTATCGTAATTGGCAGGAATCCACCATGCAGTATGGTCGCCTGTCATGGCAAATTCTGTCTGTTCGGCCATAATCACGAAGTCTGTTAGTCCCTCTTGTTCAGGGAATTCGTATCGGAATCCGATCCCATCATCAAATACCCGAAATACCAGATCAAGCAATCCGCCCTTTTCTTTGTCCTCTTGTAGGTGAATGACCAACTGGGTATACTCATCCCAAATGCGTTGTTTTTCTCCCCAAATGGGTTCCCATACAGAAGAATGAGGCGTTGTTTCTTGGCCAATGACCTTCCAAGGGCCTGTGAGCTTGCTGCTATCTTGCAATTGGATGCCCAGATAAGAGGTATCAATGGCCAATTGCTCCCCAAACCGAACCGTATAGGCAGGCATTTGGTTCTCATCTAATAGGAAAGTAAGGCTAACATTCTCATCCTTGGAGCTAACCGAATAGTCTGCTGGCTGATCCGAATCGGCAGGTTTCGAACAGGCAATCACCAACAAACCCCAAATAAGGAAGAAGGTATAGAGGGTTCTATGCATCAGTTTGTGTGTTTGTGTTGTATGTGTGAGGGCAAAGGTACAGGGATTTCCCTTATTTCTGGTAGGTAATTCGGTAGATCTTATCGCCATAGTCATCCGATACCAATACAGAGCCATCGGGCATTTGCATTACGTCTGCAGGTCTTCCTGTAGTAGTGGAACCCGACAACCAGCCTTGTACGAAGGTCTTATAATGAGAAGCGGATGTGCCATCTGTATCGGCCATCATGACACGGTATCCAATGGGCTTGCTTCGGTTCCAAGAGCCGTGTTCACAAAAGAGGATTCGATTTTTGTATTCGGCAGGGAACATATCTCCTGTATAGAAGGTCATTCCAATAGCCGCTACATGCGGATCCAATTTGAGGGCAGGGGCGGTATAGTCCGCACAATCTTTGCCTTCGCCAAATTCTTTGTCCAATAACTCGCCTGCATGACAGTAGGGAAAGCCAAAGTGCATTCCCTTTTTAGGCGCACAATTCAGTTCATCTGGCGGCAAATCATCCCCCAACCAATCTCTTCCATTCTCAGTAAACCATAAATCCCCCGAATCAGGATGCCAATCGAATCCCACAGTATTCCGAATGCCCGAAGCATAGACCTCGAATTCACTTCCATCAGGATTCATTCTTGTTATACTGGCATAGACCTCGTCTTCCTCGTCGCAGATATTGCAGGGGGCTCCTACAGGTACATATAGTTTGCCATCAGGCCCAAAGCCGAGGTACTTCCAGCCATGGTGCCTATCAGTTGGGAGCTTGTCGTATACGACCTCAAAGGGGGGAGGGGATTCAAGTTGAGATTCAATATTATCTACTTTGAGAATTCGGCTAATTTCGGATATATATAGCGTTCCATCCCGAAAGGCCAACCCGCTGGGTAAGGATAGGCCTTCGTATAGGGTATAAACCGCATCAGCCTTAAAGTCATTGTCCTTGTCAACGACTGCATAGACCTTGCCCTTGTTGCGACTTCCTACGAATACCGTCCCATTGTCGCCTAACGCCATTGCCCGAGCATTTTTAACTTCCTCAGCAAACACTTCGATGTGAAAGCCTTCAGGTAGTTGTAAGTGAGGCAATTCAACTTTGGGCTTTCGGATGCCCACTTGGGGGGCGCAAAAGGGTATTGCGGCCAGAAAGGTAGCTAGAATGAGTGCAGGTATGATTTTGTTCATCTTGCTTGGATTAGGATATTGGAAGATACAATTTATAAAAATAATAGAGGAATCTACGGTTTTGATCCGCGGATTCCTCTATCTCTATATAAGGATGATGTATGGGATTGCTTATCGCTTCTTCTTACGCTTCTTTTTTTTGCCTTTGGGCAAACGCTCTTCAGGCTTGTCTTTGCCTACTACTTCGCATTCCATAGGCGGTTCTTCAGAGCGATTTAGGTCTTTCTTATAATAGCTAATATAATGTTTTAGATCGCCTGAGCTATAGGGATCTACATATATCGCTCCTTTAGGAGAGAGGATTTGGGCGTGAAATCCCTTCGCTGTATAGTCGAATCGAATGGTGGCTTGGGGGTCGGTAATGCCTTGACCCGCAAACGTCTTAAGCTCAGGGTATTTTGCAGCAAGTTCGGGAGCCATGACAGACGATTCGACGAAGCGGAATTGGGCGAAATGCCCATTCGGCATAGGAATGCTAATGATGTATTTACTATCCTTAATCTTGACCGCTTGCTCACGAGGAGCCGAAGCCAAGAGGGTTTTGAGGGTTTCGGTTTGAAGGGCAAATGTACGGTAGGCTTGTGGGAGAATCTGGCGTTCGCCCTTCAGTAAAATGCGGGATTCTTCTATCCCTTTCCAAATGCCATCCTTGCTTGTATTGCTTTGTGCCATAATCGAATGGGTGAATACCATTAGTAAGAAATAGATGAGAATACGGAAGCTATTATACATCATATTCATGGAATAATTGGGTGAAAAAAGGGGGAACCCTCTTAGCAGAAGGATTCCCCGAAGTATTATGAATTATATCAAATAAAAGGTGTATGCTACACTTATTTTTGAATAATGAGCTTACGTGATACGTAGGCATCTTCGGTTTGTAAGGTAACGAAATAAATGCCTGTTGTAATATCTTGTAAGTTCATTTCAATGCGATTATTGCCGAGGGCATTTAATTCGCTCTTCCATAATTGTTGACCATGAATATTGGTTAAGGTCACATTAACATTCGTATAATCCCCCTCATTTAGCTCAATAAACAGCTTTTCTGTTGCTGGATTTGGATATACGGATACTTGCTCATTCAATAAATCATCTTCAATAGATACATCTCCTGTAATGACAATGCTGAAGGTTGGGCTACCAAACCATCCGCCATCTGCATTGGTTACATTGAAAACGAACCCATCACTTGCGGTGAAGCTATTGTCATGTGTATACGTGATGAGGTTGTCGTCAATGTCTTGTTGTGTGAAGGTTTCGCCTGGATTCAGCGCAACTCCATTCTTAAATACTTCTCCATTTATTGTATTGCTCACGAGGGTATACAAGATTTGATCAGGAGAGCTACTTGCATCCGAGAATGCAAGGAATACATTCGAGATGGTTCCAGACATTCCTCTTGGTACACTCAATACATTGTTTTGGAGGAGACTAGGTGGGTCAGCTGGGTCAGCAGCAGCACAAATTTGTAACGTCCATCCTTGAAGGTTTCCTCCGTCTTGTGGGAAGTTGTCTTCAATCGTGAGTACCCACATTCCTTGGCTTAATTCTCCATTGAAGGCAGAAAGGGCTTCTTCTGGCTGATAGGTATTGCCGTCTGTTGGCGGGCAAGGAATATTATTGGAGGCCGCATCATCATCAAAACTTATATCGAAATCATTATCACTTCCACAAATTTGGTCGAATAAAACAACCTCTGTTCCGTTAGGGCTGCTTAGGGTCACCGTTAAATCTTCGATATAGCTGTGGCTTCCTTCTAACCCTAATACATTTACATCTGTAATCGTAAGGGCATCCACTACAGGAAGATCAGAACTAACAGTAGGAGAACCATTTTGAGGAATGTTGACAGGAACATCAGCAGATGGCAAGGCTTCACAACCTGAAACAAGGGTTTGGAATGCTGATGGCATAGAATAATCTCCTGTTCCACATTGGCTATTGGCACGAACTCTCCAATAGTATACAGTCGCAGGATCAAGCATAACAGTGAGGGTATAGCTTGTATCGGGTACTCCATTTGCTGTTTCGATGATGGTTCCTCCCCCAAATGAAGGATTGCTGGCTACTTCTAGGTCGTAAGCGTTAGTTCCTGGAAGGGTATTCCAATGCAATTCTAGGTCATTGATAACTGTATTGACAGTTCCATCATTAGGAAGAGCCGTTACGGCTACGCCTGGATTTGCAGCCAATAATTGTAATTCGACAGCGAGGTCGTGAGTCTCTCCACTGGCAGCCGTTCCTGTAACCGTGATGATGTAGTTTCCAAGAGCAGCAGCTCCTGTATTGCTTACTGTCATCGTAGTCGTATTACCAGGTACTACTGGGTTTGTTCCAAAATCAACGTTTGCCCCTGTTGGCGCACCTGCAGTTGTGAGGGTTACAGGGCTATTGAAGTTGAGCAATGAACCAATAGTGAAGGTGAAGCTGGCATCATCAGGAGAACATACAGCTTGTACCTGAACATTACTTGCCATAGTGAAATCGGGTACTGCTGGCAGTTCAATGGTGAAGTTTTGGTTGGAGATATCAAAGAAGATATTGTCAGCCGCTTCAACCTTGATACGCATCATATTTCCATCTACATTAGGAACCATAACAATGGCCGAACCTGTATTCGGTAGGCCTGATGCAACGGTTACAGGATAGGTATACCCACCATCTGTAGAAAGGAGAATATTTACCGTCTGGCAGTTCACAGGAGAAGCAGTTGTGTTTGCTACATCCCATGTAACCGTTTCTTGGGTTCCTGCTGTCCATGTGACTGCTGTATTAGGAGACATTACAAGGAAAGGCCCTGCTTCATCCGTTACATTAAAGGCAATAGCTGAATTGGCTACTCCCCCTCCTCCTGCTTTGTTGTCTCGTGCAGTCAGTCGGAAGCTAAGTGAACGGGTATAACTTGGAAGCAGCTCTCCCAAGGTTTGGGTATTGTTTACAATATCTGAGATCTGAGGGAATACACGCTCGGGTACATCAAAAGGAGGGAAGAAACGGAATAACGCATCATTTCCTGAAGGACTGTTTGGCATGCCACCTGGCCCTAAGTCGGTTTGTTCCCAGCTATAGGTAAGGGTAGTATCTCCATCTGGATCAAGGCCTGAACCTATGAGCGTAAAAGGAGTAGAGATTGGGATGAAGAACCCGCCTGTGCCTGCTTGTACACCTGGAGGATTGTTTCCTGTGGCAGTGACAACCGCACAATTACTTCCGCCTCCTTGGGTAATGAAAGGCATGATTTCTTCGAAATTTCCTGTATGGAAATAAGGATCACTATTGTTTTCGCTATCGGTTCCTCCGCCACAAATTCCTGCATATCCCATGATTGTTGTAGCACTTCCCGGCTCAAATGCAACGCTTGTTCCTGCGCTTCCGCCCCCACAACCATTGAAGGTATGGTTCCCATCAAATTGGTGTCCCATTTCATGGGCTACATAATCGATGTCGAAGGGGTCTCCTACAGGACTTCCTTGTCCTGTTACCCCTTGTGCCTTACGATTGCTTGAGCAAACAGATCCTAGAGAAGCAATTCCTCCTCCTCCTGTACTGTATACGTGCCCAATATCATAATTCGCACTCCCAATAACTGCATCAATAGTACTTTGGTTTTGTCCGAGCATCGTTCCACCGTTGTTGTTGGTATAAGGATCCGATCCTGCATTGAGGAAAATCAACTGATCATTATTGGCAATCAACACCATTCTTACCGCAACTTCTGTTTCGTATACTCCGTTTACACGGTTCAAACTGGTAACCATTGCTCCCAATACAGCAGGTACGGTTCCTCCATGGAAGGTTGCATATTCTCCTGTACAAGCGAGTGCAAGCCGATAGGTTCGTAATTCTGTTCCTGCTTCAGATTGAGCGACGAAAGTTGGACCCGTCTGAGGAGCCAATCGTTGATGGTCATGATCCAATGTTTCGTCCATATGCGAATCAAGATGCTTATTGTATTTTGCAGCAGTACCACATTCGAAAGAGGTTTTTCCATGAGCTACAAAGTTTTTCTTGTAGTAGCTGATATAATGGGTCTGATCATCTGTACTATAAGGGTCAATATAGACAGCTCCCTTAGGGGATAGGATTTGTCCGTGGAAGCCTTTGGTAGTAAGATCGAATCGAATGCTTGCAGAAGGGTCATTGATTCCTTGACCAAGATAGGTCTTAATCTCAGGGTAACGGGCGGCTAGCTCTGGAGCCATGATGGGAGATTCGACGAAGCGGAATTCGGCGACTTGGCCATCTGGCATAGGAATACTGATGATATGGTTACTTGCGTGTACGTTTACATTGGCCTCCAAAGGAGCTGCTGCAAGTACTGTTTGCAAAGCATTGGCGTTTACGCGGAAGGTCTCGTATTTAATGGGTATGATTTGACGCTCTCCTCTTAGTGCGATCTCTGATTCGTCTATGGTTCTCCAAATGTCTGTATGACTCGTGCTCTGAGCCATTACACTGGGTGCCATAAGCATACATAGGATGCAGGCAAGGATGAATTGGTGTTGATGCTTCATGCGTTACGGAATTTGTATGTATTATGCGTTGCTAAAAATAGCAATTCTTAGATCTTTTCTATGTATGTAATAGGACAAAGGCAGGATTTCTTTGGCTAAGCCCTTGACTCTCCTTTAGGTATCTTACTCGTTCTTGATAATTTTATGGGTATAGCTTCCTTTTTCACTGCTAATCTGCAACCAGTAAATTCCTTTGCTCATTGTTTGGAGAGATAAGGTTTCTTTCCAATGTGCTTGTGATCCGAGTTCTTTCTGCCATAAGCTTTGCCCCCAAATATTGTAAATACGAGCGGATAGATGTTGGGGCTGTGTATTGGTAATGGATAGAGTAAAGGCATCAGAAACGGGATTGGGATATACTTCTATGGATACATCTCGTAAAGGATTAATGGCAGTTGAGTTGGGAGATTCGAGTATGGTGAGGCAATAGTCTTCTACTTCTCCAAACTGAGGAGCTCCACAGGGATTTTCTATTTGTTCTTCATAGGCCATATTTATTCTCATCCGAGTAAGGCCTACTTCAGCAGTAGCGGGCACAGATAGGGTGGCTGTGATAGTGGTACTTGTGGGTTGAGAAACGAATACTTCTTCACTAGAGGGAAGAAAAAGCCCATCTTGGTCATAATCGATCCAAACCCTGAAAATTTCCTCATCGCCTTGGAAGGCAATTCCTGGTTCTAGTATAATGTCGAAGGTTGAATCTGCATATACGCTAATGCCAAGGTCAGTGAATTGGGCATAGCCTCCATCATTACCTGATGGATTTGTGATTCCATTGATTGATACAGACTCAATCCAATCGAAGTCGGCAGCTTCTGGTTCAATGATACAATAGGTTGAGTCTATACACGCTCCACATCCTTTTGTGAGAATGGTTTGGGTGATGGTATCCAGAGATGTAAGAGGGCAATTGGAGTAAATTCGGATAGGGTATTCAAGACAAGCTGTTAATTGGGGGATTACGAGAAGGGTGTCTGAAGTCGTGCTGATGGGTACCCATTGTCCACTGCCGTGAGCCTGCATTTCTATTGTATAATCAGATGCCGCTAAGATCGAATTCCAGCCTAATACAATTGAGCTATCTGTAATCGCCAATGCTTCTAACTCTTCGGGTGCTGAGCAACAACCCTCGGTTCGAATAATCTCTATACGAGAAGGAGCCGAATTGAGGGTGTCACAGGCAGAAGAGATACGTACTTCATATTCGGAGCAAGCCTTTAAGCCCATGAGTGAAATAGAAGGACTATTGGTGGTTAGGGTATCCCAAATGCCTGACCCTAAGGTGCTGTATTCGACTATATAACTGTAAGTTGTATCGGGGGCATCCCATGTGATGAGGGCGGTTGTATCCAATAGGTAATCAACGGAGAGAGCCAAGGGCGTATAGCATCCCCCACAATCATTGCCCAATAATTGAAGGCTTGTGAATAGATTGAGGCGATTGCCAGAAGTAGTAATTCCCTGAAGGCTCACATTGGGATCCCCTCCATTGAGGATATAGGATTTGACTAGGGAGGCAGCTGTAGCAGGGGCATTACGTGCTAGTTCGGCGAAGTTATTACAATCGGAGGAGTAGAGTAGGGCAATTGCACCCGCAACATGTGGGGTTGCACCTGAAGTTCCGCCGAATCCTCCATAGGTATTGCTTACACTCGTCGTATAGGTATCTGCCCCAAATGCGCCAAGGTCGATGGTTACTGCGCCATATCCTGCATCTGGTACTTTGTTATCTGTTCGATCCATATTGGTGACAGAAATGAGGTATTCACTTGCACAACCCGTTGGGAGGTCACCATCGACGTCTACATTAACATTGCCATTAATCGTTGCGCCTGCATTGAGTACCCCATAAGCTCCAAGGGTATCATACATTGCACACCAAAGGGGCGCATCTGCAGGTTGGCCAAAGTCTACACCCCAAGAGGCATTTGTCGCTACAACGAATGCGCCCTCAGCTCCATTGGTCTCATTATATCGTTTGCGCAATGCCAACGGGTAGGCATAGGCAGCGAGGGCAGCGGCTTCATCTCCTCCTCCTACCACAATCATCAGCTTTACATCCCAATTCACGCCTGTAACCCCATTTCCATTGTTCCCTTGCGCCCCAACAATTCCTGCCACGGGTGTTCCATGCCATCCTCCATCAATGTTATCATCATCATCGTAGGCATTCCATCCGTAATAATCATCTATAAATCCATTGTTGTCATCATCAATGCCATTATCAGGAGTTTCTGCGTGATTAATCCAGATGTTATCATCGAAATCATCATGATTCGTATCAATGCCATCATCTATAACACATACCACAATGGTGTCACCCAAAGAGGTAAGGCCTCCTGTCGTTATCTCCCATGCCTGATCAGCATCTATGTCAGCATCAACCACCCCTCCATTTGAACCGTCATTGACATATTGCCATTGTTGCTGGATAAGGGCATCATTGGGGAGGGTATCTCGCTTGCTCAGGATATGATTGTATTGGGCAATACGTACCGCTGAATGTTTCCGTATATGCTGTAACATAGTGGAGGTTCGGACTTGCTCATGAGAGAAGCGGGCATGCCATATGTTGGAGTGTGGAACAATATGCTTCACTAAATTGAACTGTGTGCGTTTGCCTTGGTACAATTGTAAATCCGCCTCCAATTGTTCAACTGAATAGGACGGATCAAGTTGAAGGAGAACTTCGCCTGTTTTCCACTTTGCACTAGGCGTTTGTGCATTGGATATTTGGACAATGCCTACGAGGCAAATAAGGAGAAGAATAGATAATCGGTACATCATTGTTTTAGGTTTGAGTAGACGCAAATTCAAATTAGTTATTGGATTACACGGAAGCTTGAACTTTCTGGTTGGAAGATACATATAAAAAAACTGCCGAGAGATAAAAATCTCTACGGCAGTTTGTAAAACTACATTATATATACTGCTACACTTGAGTCCTATTTTACAAGCTTCTTCGCTGCGATAGGGGTTCCGTTATGCTTAAAGGTTGCGATATACATACCTGCTGGCAATGGGAATTCGACTTTTACCTTATCGCGGTATTGAGGAAGCACTTGTGTATGCACGGTTCTGCCTTGGATGTCAGCAATTTCTAGGCTGAGGTCTCCAGAAGCAAATTCGGCAGATAAATCATAGTCAATGATGAAGCTCTCTTTAACAGGATTCGGATACAACTTGATATTGTTTGTTGCCAATGTCGGGTCAATAGCGGTAGTTGCACCCTCTCTTACTTGGAATCCATCAAGTCCTGCTTCTACGAGGTCATTACTGGTTGGGTTTGAGGCGGTTACTCGTAAGAACATCGTTGGGGTGAGGTTTGGTACAAAATCCTTTACATTAAAGGAATGAGGTGTCCAAGTTGGGCTAAAGGTCGGTGCGATTCGAAGCACCTCTGTAGCCGTTACCCCATCAATGATTTCAAATACGAGATCGTCATCCCCTAAATTTCCTTGGTTAAGCACAGAGATATACCACCAATAGAAGTCGATGATTGGATCTTCATAGGTTGTAAGATCCATCATGGGAGATAGAAGAATGGTTTCTCCGCCTGCTACTCCCTCGTCAAATGGATAGGTGTAGAAATCTCCATTTTGTGTTACGTAAGCTTCACTTCCAAAGTCACTCCCAAGGTCAGCGTTTACGGCGATTGCAACGCCGAAAGGAGTTTCTGGATAAGGAACAGCTTTTTCCCATTGTCCTTGAGGGGCAGAACCGCTAGATGTCCATCCGAAATCAAAGATGAAGTCATCGTAGTATCCTCTTTCAAGATAAATTGTAATGCTAGGCGAACTTGTTGAGATGATAGCTTCTATTTCACTTGTGACATAGCCCCACTTTCCTGCTACTACTTGATAAAGACCTGTGAGGAAAGCAGGATCTGATGCTACTCCTGAAGCATTGGCTGTATAAGCGAATTCGATATTACCAGGAGCGATCAATTGGACATTTGCACCTGGAACAGGAATGTTGCTTCCTGCTTCCAATACATTGACCTCAAAATTGATTTCTGTAGAAGGAGTAAGAGCAACATCTTCTTCTGTAACCATTCCATTGGCAAGACTTACCGTTATTTCTTCCGCTTCATAACCATATTTTGCATAAAGTACATCATAACTACCTGCATCTGGGAGTCCTGTTGCATAAGAACCATCCACAGAAGACAGATCTTCAGCTCCTGTATTGAGGATGTCTACAATGGCACCGTTTACAGGATTTCCTGTGTTTGCATCTGTGACATCTCCTTCTAGGTAACAAGCCCGAACCCAAGTGGGCTGTAGTACAAAAAAGCCTTCTTGCATATCAGAAGCCAGTATGAGGCCAGAAGGAAGGTAAGGGTATGCGCCCCAACATCCTTGTGTTCCCCCTCCTACGAGTGGGCTTGTATCATAGTATCCTACCTCTACTAGATTTTCTGGGCGAGTTGCGTCTACGATATTTACCCCATCAGCATAGTAAGATGTAACGAGGTAGCCATTGATATAGTGGGTATTATGAGGAGTTGCACGTCCTTTACTTAGAGAGGAACGAACCCGACTCAATTCCACCATATTGCCCGGATCGCTTACATCCCAAGAATAGATATAGGCATTGGCCAATTCGTCTGTCGTGAAACAAACGCTAGCATCATCATTGATCCATGTATTATGGGTAAATGAGTTTACATAATCACGGCTTCCTACAACAGTAGGATTGGCTTTATCTGCTACATTGATGATGGTAAGGAGTCCATCATTAATCTCTGCTGCATAAGCAATATTGTCTCGAATGTATACATCATGTACATATCTTTCGTCATATCCTCCAATGAATTCGGGGTTCCAAGGGTCATTTTGAAGATCAAAGATGACCATTCCGCCATTAAAGTTATTGGTTCCTACAACGTATAGATAACCATCTGCTTGCCAGATATTGTGTGCTGTATTGATCCCTCCAATTGTTGTATCTTTAGATGTAACTTGATTGGGGAGATCTTCGAGGTTTACGATGAGAACCCCATTGTCTGTTTCGTTGGTTGTATATGCATAATGATCGTAGATGACCATGTCGCGCCAAGTACTTTGTGCGCCAGGGATAAAGGCAACTTCTTGCGGTTGGCTTGGATCATCAAGATCAACGATAGAGAGGCCTGTGACTGTTCCGACAAGTGCGTATTCTCGTCCATTTCCATCGACATACGCCCAAACATCGTTGAGGTTTTGTGTATAATCAAGATGGCTTACAAGAGACAAGTTTTTGATACCATCTTGTGCAAAAGCAGTAAGTGTTAGGAATAAGGCGAGAAAAGAAAGAATAGGTTTCTTCATAATGATTTGTTAAAATGATTCGCTGAATAGCTTTATATGTAGAGTGCGCATTAGTTTATACGATTTTTGAAGGGATTTGGTTAGAATAAAGATGCGATTTTGTGGGGTATTAGTTGCATGAGAGGAGAAATAATTACAGGATTTTAGAAAATGAGCAATATTTTCCTATAAATCTCCTATCCCTAAAATGAGGAGAGGCTTATCCTTCCTGTTAGCGTTTTTTCATACAATGCTTGCTACTGGTATTCCTTTTCGTGCTTTCAGGGCTTTGTCAAACTATGTAGAAAGGCGGGATAAGCAGAAGTGGAATATTGAAACTGTCTGTAGATAACATACAAGATTTTATGCAAAATTGGATGGAGGTTTACTGCATAGGAGGATAAAAAATGACTATGCTTACGTTCACTTGCACGATATGCAACTATCAATCCGACGACCCCTAAATTCACTTGCACGATATGCACATGTCGACTGTACAGAGCCCAAATTCACCTGAATGATATACACATGCCGACTTTACTGAGCCCAAATTCACTTGCACGATATGCACAAGCCGACTGTACAGAGCCCAAATTCACTTGTACGATATGCAGATGTCGACTGTACTGAGCCTAAATTCACTTGCACGGTATACAGATGTCGACTGTACTGAGCATATATCCTGTGGCAACATGAGCAGAGTCGGGTTTTTATGTATATAACGATAAGAAATAGGGGGCAAAGTGCTCTCTACCACTTTGGTATTTCTGGAAACTCAAGTAAAAACCAGAGAAGAAGCAGAACTTTGTGTAGCCACATTTATCTTGTTAATTAGACTTTATGAAGCTTATCACTCCTGCAAGGCAAGCAAGAAACGGTTTATTTACTCATAAACAAGAAAAACTACACGCAGGAATAGCTGATATCAAACTTTTTTGCAAAAGTTATCC
>Ga0163111_10000316_pt1 | contig 29228 bp, 29 predicted proteins | sample CRUFie1St18metaG_FD_109645 | JGI IMG/M metagenome (GOLD analysis project Ga0163111, IMG submission 109645) | Marine microbial communities from the Costa Rica Dome - CRUD Field 142mm St18 metaG | ecosystem: Environmental > Aquatic > Marine > Oceanic > Photic zone | place: Costa Rica: the Eastern... | reverse complement strand
CTCACCCTCACTCTCGTCCTCCTCGCTGTCCCACTCACCCTCACTCTCGTCCTCCTCGCTGTCCCACTCACCCTCACTCTCGTCCTCCTCGCTCTCCCACTCACCCTCACTCTCGTCCTCCTCGCTCTCCCACTCACCCTCACTCTCTTCACCAGGTGTATCTTCCACAATAAATTCTTCGTCAATAGGTACATCCTCCAGATAGCGGTCAGCTTCCGATTCAACGGAATGCCCACCATCAATCTCGCGACCCGCGGTGTATTTGTTGTTGGCACCTGGTACGAATTCGCTGGGATCAAAACGGCACGGAGCCTGAACGTTGCGCTTAGGGTAAAGAGACATTTAGTGTGTTAAATTTGAATATTTCACTTGGAATTATCAGATTTGGTAGGTAATAACTTACTCACCATAAAATATTTCAATTTTTTTTTATTTTTTTGTCGCAATTTTTTTTCTAATATTTTACTTTTTCTTAGAAAATTGATTTCGTTTATATCAATATATAACTAAACAAATATGTCGAGGCGCCACCGCATTAGTCCCACCCGTTTTGCCGATGAAATCTTCACACCGGGGAGTAATAACAAATATACCAAGGGACGGGATCTTACACTTCGTAATCAAACTGAAAATAATAGAATTAACATTAAAAAACACAAAGAAACTACCAAAAAAAATATGGATGAGACGCTGGAAATTATGGTAATTGGTATGCTAACATTGTGGGCACTTACATTGGGTTTGTCTATGATTATTATGATGTATTCTGTGAAACTTAAAATGCCAATGGATTACATTAATAATATTATCTGCTTTATTGTATTTACATTTGTCTCTTATTTGTTGGTATTTCTCATTAAGTTTGTTTATATTAGTGGCAACATGATTAGTCCTCATTGTGATGATGAGTTTTACGCAGATATGTACTTGTAATGAAAAAATAATCGGTTATTCTTGTTGATAAAATTTATGTAATAAAATTTTTAATAAAATTTTTAATAAAAGCTTTAATAAATTTTTTACACCTTTGAACATTTAAAACGCCATTATTGATATAAAGGGTAATAAATCATTTATAGTTAATTATATTTAGTATACTTTTAACTCGTTTAGTTAAAATTGAGTTAAAAATAAAATATTTATTTTTAACGTAGAATGCCGAAATATACTTGCGAACGCTGTTTGAAAGAGTTTTCTCAAAAATCCCACTATACTAAACATCAAAATAAAAAAATACCATGTCAAGATAATAAAGGAAAGATAGAAGAAGTTGTCGAGAATATTATAAGTAAAAAATTGATTTCAAATAATATTGAAAATGTAATTACAAATACAACTATGAGTAAAAAGCAATTAGGGCAATTTTATACAACAAACTATGAATATATTCTTTTAAATATGAAAATACCAAATGATGTTAAAACTATTGTAGAACCTTTTGTTGGTAATGGTGATTTGTTAAAATTTATAAAAAAAACCAATTATAAATTAGAAATTTATGATATAGACCCTAAAATTACAGATACAATAAAAAGAGATACATTAAAAAATCCTCCTGATTATACTGATAAATTTGTATTAACAAATCCACCATATTTAGCAAGAAATAAAAGCAAAGAGAAAGATATATATGAAAAATATAAGTGCGATGATTTATATAAATGTTTTATAACTAATATAATATCAAATATTTGTCAGGGAGGAATTATTATTATACCATTAAACTTTATATCATCAATTAGAAAAGCTGATATTGAATTAAGAAAAAATTTTCTAGAAAAATATTCAGTTAAAATTATTAATATATTTGAAGAACAAGTATTTGACGATACAGGCTATACAGTCTGTAGTATATATTTTGTAAGAAAACAGAATTATGAAGTAAATAATATTAAAATGTATATTTATCCTTCAAAAAAAGAAATGAATATTCAGTTGACTTCTGAAAATAATTATACTATTGGAGGAGAGATTTATAATGTTCCTCAAAATTCAAAATATATAGTTGAAAGAGCTACAAAAAAAACAAAAGGAAATATAACAAATATTTTACTAAAATGTATTGATGATAACATTAATAGTCAATTAGGATTTAAAATTGTTAGTGATGAAGATAAATTTATTGATAATACTAAAAATTTATCAGCAAGGAGTTATGCTACACTTGTTATTAATAAAACTCTTACATTAGAACAACAAAAACATTTAGTTGATAAAATGAATGAATTTATAAAAGAAAAAAGAGAAAAATATAATTCTTTATTCTTAACTAATTATAGAGAGAGTAATTCAATTGCTAGAAAGCGTATTTCTTTTGATTTAGCATTCAAAATATGTAATTATATGCTTACATGCGATATGTCATAAATCTCTCGGAATTCATAAAGATCTCCAATAAATACTTTATCTTTAATGCTTTTATATTTTTCTTTCTCTTTAAGAAAATCAAATTTATCTCTAATCCGCCACGATTCATTACCATCCAAAATATTAATAAACTCAATAGCTTTTTCTTTATTTTCCAATAACCAATTTAATTGTGCTGTAATAAAATGATATACTTCATGTAAAGTTCTTGTTTGAGATCCTCCACTACCGCAAACCATTTTAAAATTTACATAATTTGTTATATCTTCTTCACTAACAAATATTCCATCCATATCTTCCGTGTATTCAAAACCATTCCTCTTTTTATTTGGATGAGGCATATGTTCAAAGGTATTTGTTTCTTTATTAAAACGGTGGTTAGTTTTTTCTATTTCCTTTCCTACAATTGAACTTAATGTATTTCTTTGATATATTTCACATTCATTACTTTTCCCACCATTATACCATGGTTGTTCTTTACGCCAGTTTTTTGTTTGGTCTTTTGAACGTGTGATATCCATTTTTAAATTTTTCTCGATTGGATTGATATTCGAATGCTCCATTGTGATGAGATGTTGTATTATATTTAATTACATATTTTCAAATCAATTTTTTCTTAAATCATACTATAAATGCCACAACACAAAAGCGAAGACTATAAAATTTCCGCAGTTCAGTATTATTTATCTAAATATAAGAACCAAGTGCAAACTTGTGAGATATTTCAGTGTCATCCAAGAAGTTTAATGCGTTGGGTTGATAAGTATAACAAAAATATAAATATAACACGGAAAAAGAAAACACCAAAAGCATATAAATTTAAAAAGAACAGGTAGATTATATTCTAAAATTTTTAAACGATGACAAGACAATCACAATGAATGATATGCTTCAAAAGGTTAAAGAAATGTATTCAGACTTTGATATTACAAGCAGAAATATTAGTAATATTGTTAGGGATAATAATATTACATTAAAATTAACGAGATTTAGACATGAACCTACAAAACGATTTGGTAAAAATATTAACATAAACAAAAATATTTAATTGTTCTATGAAAAAGTAAAGCAATACAAAATAGATGATATAATTTGTATTGATGAAACAAGTATAAAATCATTACAAAAGCGGAAATTCTGTTATAATAGAAAGGGTAAGAAATGCGTTGTAAAAACACATTCACAAGAAGTATTTAAGAAATATACTGGGATTTTTGCTATATCAACCAAAGGTGTATTAGGATGGAAATTATATGATAAAGGTGGTATTAATAAGTGAAAGATTATATGATTTTTTACAAGAACATATAATTAATAAATACAAAAACAAACTTATCATTATGGATAATGCGAGTAGTCATAGAAATAAAAAATAAAAGATTTGGCAAATAAAGATAATGAAATACTTTATTCCGTTCCTTATCAACATTTCACAAATGCGATAGAAAATTGGTTTAGTGTCTTAAATCAAAATTACAAAAGAAAGAGGGATTAACATATAATCATTTACAAAGCAATATAGAAAAAGTTTTGCGTGATATACCATTAATAACTTTTAAGAATATATTTAAGGGAGTTTATGAGCGTCCAGAAAAATATAAACCAAAAAATAAAACAAGAAAAATAAAGAAAAACTATCTATAAAGTTGGCGTTTTAAATTTCCAAAGGTGTAAAAGATGTTATTATGGTGATTATGACTCTGAAAATGAACCTAAATTTCCATATCCAGATATTGAAGATAATTATTATGAAGACCCATCAAATCCAAAATGGGATACCAATTATCCTTTAATAAAAATACATAATGAGCTGTGGGATAAATGGAATGATAAAAAAAATGAAAAATATGATTCTGAATCTAATCTTCGTATATGTCCAATATGTCGCAAATAACCGGCGTTTTAAATGTTCAAAGGTGTAATAAATTTTTTAATAAATTTTTTAATAAATTTTTAAATATGGTATTAAATCATCATAATAATTAATACATAAGCGTATTGCAATCATACATATTGTTCCTTTTATAGTTTTTGTTTTAACCGGGAAAATAATATCTCGGGTATTCATTATATTCCGCAAATATAATATATTATTAGTATATGGGAAATCTCAGTCGAGAACTAGGCTTCTTAGATATTTCACTAGCTACATCAGGTTATATTATAGGAGCTGGTATTTATGCAATTATTGGTATTGCTAGTAAATATGGGAAAAAATATACTTGGATATCGGTAATTATTTCCGGCATTATAGCAATATGTACCGGTTTAAGCTATGCCGAGCTAGCCTCCATGTTTGAAAAAAATAATAGTATTTATTTATACACCAAAGAAGCCTTTAATGATCATATTGCAACTTTTATGCGTTATACTTCATTATTTGGTGAAATAACGGCTTTATCTACTGTAGCATTAGGTTTAGGTCAATATATTAGTAGTATTATAAACGTAAAACAAAAGTTGATTAGTATCATTTTAATTATTTCCATGGGATATTTGAATTACTCTGGTATCAGAAACACTGCCAATTTTAATAATACTTCCACCATTATTGAAATCAGTGGTTTACTCGCAATAATATTATTTGGCATGAAGTATATTGGGAAAAAAACATTTGATGTTTCATCTTTGAATATGGATAGTATTTATCCCATATTAGTCGGAACATCTGTTATCAACATTGCTTATATTGGGTATGATGTTATCATACATCTGTCAGAGGAAACGAAAAACCCTAAGTACAATATACCCTATGGTATGATGTCGGGAATATTATTAACCATAGTATTATATTCTTTGGTTACACTGGTCGCGATATCCAGTATTGGCTGGAAAGCATTATCGTCATCAAAAGCTCCTATTGCAGATGTCGCCAGACATATTTTAGGCTCTACGGGGGGCAAAATAATATTTTTTATAGCCACCATTTCTATGTTAAATACTTTATTGATGGGTAATGTCGGCGCTTCACGTTTACTACATTCTATCATCGAAGATTCACCCACTAAATTACCCTTTAACTTAACCGAAGTAGATAAAGAAACAAATACTCCATACAAATCTATTTTTATGGTAACGCTTTGTTCAGTGTTAGTTTTATTTTGTGGAAATTTGGAAAAAGTTACATCATATACCAATATTAGCACCTTACTTATATTTATCATAGTTAATATAGCCGTCGTTAAAATGCGTTTAACAAAACCTATTGATAAATCTAAATTTAATATTCCATTTAACATATATAATGTTCCAGTTAGTGCTATTATCGGGTCAGTATTATCTATATTTTTTACATATCTTACGATAGCACATAATATTAAAATATAAACTTTTAATTAAATAAATATTAAATATTTAATTAACATGGATAATGTATATTTATGTTTTTTTAAAAAAATTGAAAATTAACAAACCATATTTAAAACTTTAAATGGAGCACGAAAATACTAGCGAAAACATGACGACACAAACTATTGCTCATCGTCAACTGCGGTGTTTTGAGGCCTATATGAATGTATATAACAATAATGCCTTTGCCGATAAAGAACATGAAACATGGATCAAAGAAATGATGATAAAACATCCTGAACTTTGTAAAACCACCCTCGTATATCATATTGAAGATAAGCAAGATGGATTTATTGATAATAATGGTGTGCATGTCTATGGAACTGATGATAAAATTCGTCATAATCTTATGTTTCCTATTCCTATTTATTGGGGTCAAGCACGAACCGACATGTTTAGTTGGGACAATGTGAAGAAAAATCTAGGTTATAGTGAAGCAAATACTCGTTCTATTCCCGATGAACTCCGCCACTCTATCCGATATGCTATTGTGGGAAAAGTAAAAGTAAAGGCCCACCATGATTTACCAGAACGTGATTCACACGTTATTCATACCGAAGGTGTTAATCTAGAGTCGACGGACACAGCTGCCTACAAAGCTATGATCCCAGGAAAAAATAAATATGACATACTCAGCGACTATTATAATAAGCATCGTGCTATTTTGAAATTGATTGTGGAAACCGCGATGACGCAAGTTAAGGAGCAAGAACATGCTTTTATTCAAGCTCCGATGATTGGTGCAGGTTGTTTCTTGCGTGGTATAGAAGGTACTGGTATTAGTGTACAAGAATTCTTAATGCAACAAGTGTTTGCGATGATTAGTGTTATGAATGCCGCACCTAAAAATTATAATTTTACCTACAAGCTATGTATATTCAATACTGAAGAATTTTCAAACGATGTTATAGCTGCTTACCAAACTTTGGTCAGCGATACAAGTACTACAGGTAGTAATCGTTTTCAGTTGGGTATGAATACCGAGGGTGGTAATGTTCTTTGTGATGTGCCATATGGCATGGAACATCAAAAAGTTTTTGTGGTAAATCCCGGCGATTTGCGATCATTTATTGGGAATGGGATGAGTAATGAGCGTTCAGTAGAAGGCTTTGTTGTCGCTAATGCCCAAGGCTACAATCCACAATGGCAAAATACCAGTTTCTTGCATAATCCGTACTTTAATCCCGATATCTTTACTCCCGATAAAATCGCAAATAGTGAGTATGGTGTGTGGAAACATACACAAGAATGGTAAACGCTTTATTTAATGATGCTTTATAAACATACAAATTTATTATATTAAATTTTTTATATTAAATTTTTTATTATGAATATTATATATGTATGATATTGTAATAGTCGGTGGTGGAATAGCAGGTTTAAATGCTGCTAGATTATTATGTAATAAAAATAAAATTTGCATATTAGAAAAAACAAATAGATTAGGTGGCTTGATACACACAAAATATTTAAATATATTTACCAAAAGTAAAAAGAAAAAAGCGAAAAACAAAACAAAAAAAAACATCCATAAAAAAATTAAATATGAAGCTGGTGGAGCAGTAGTGTATAGTTATCAAAAAAATATGATGAACCTTATTAAAACATTTGATATAAAAGTAAAAAACATGCCGGTGGATAATAAAACTATAGTTAACAGGCATTATAAAGATTTTTGGGATGGAAAACCTAGAAAAAAACCATTAGGAAAGGAAAGTGTTAATAAATTTTTTACATTAATCAAAAAGCTTTTTAAATATATTGATAGTAAAGGCTATGCTTATTGCAATAAATTAACATTAGAACAAATAGCCTTGGAAATACTCTCCTTTAAAGATGTACGTTTTCTAGAATTTTGTTATGGATATGCAGCTGAATTTAGAATAGCAAATGCAAATGTAGCCAGAAAAAATATAGAAAACGAACTTTTTAACACAAAAAATATTTTTATATTTGAGCAAGGATATAGTTGTTTAATAAGTGCTCTCTATGATTCAATAAAAGATAAAATAATTGTAAATTTAGAAAATTATGTTACAAGCTTCACTGAAAAAAAAAATTATATTGAGATAAAAACAAATAAAAATTTAATAAAATGTAAAAAAATAATATTTGCTACACCTAGAGAAGCTTTAATCAATATTTGTGATTCATTTACAAAAAAAGAAACTTTATTGTTTAATTCGGTTACTCCATATAGTCTAAATCGCATATTTGCTCAGTACAATATGAAAAAAAATAAAAATAAATGGCTGTCTAATATAAATTTTAGTACTATTGATAATCCTATACGTCAAATAATTCCTCTTAATAAAAAAGCCGGTTTATTTCAAATAAGTTATAGTGATTGGTATTTTGCAGATTATTGGGGAAAATTAAAAAAAATATATGCCAAAAAAGTTCTAAAAAAATTGTTGAAAGAAACATTTCATTATAATGATATAGATGATCCTATAAAATTTATTAATTGTTATTGGAAAGATGCTTGTCATTTTTGGCATCCAAGTATAAATGAAAATATTTTATATAAAAAAATAATGCATTTAAGAAAAAATGTATTTATTATTGGAGAATCGTTTAGTTTAAATCAAGGTTGGGCAGAAGGTGCAGTACAAACATCTATAGATGTTTGTAAATTAATATAAATACGATTGTATTTTTATTTTTATTACACATAATTATTATTTTTATAAGTAATAAAAACTAAACAAATAATATAAGTAAATGGATAACGGCGATACATCTATAAAATTAAATAATATATCTAATATAAACAATGATAACCGAGATGATAATTATCAGAGTGATTCATCATCTTCTGATTCTCCACCGCCCCCTGATGAAGTAGGCATGTTAGTTTCTATGAATACAAATATGAATACAAATACAAATTTAGGATCATATATTTCCACAAATTCAATATATTCTATTTTTTCGTGGATAGGTTCTTCTTTGTATTCATTAAGCAGTATACCCTATTTATTTAGCTATTCCTCAAACCCAGAATATGATCACGAAAAAATATTAAGTACTATTCGAAAGTTAAATAACCATCTGAATTTTTTAGATAAAAAAATAGAAAAAATGAATGAAAATACCTTGCGCTTCGCAGATAAAGCAAAAGCTCTGTATAAAAAAAAAAATATAAAAAGTGCTATTCACCAAATACGCCTTAAAAAAATGTACGATAATGAAATACAAAAACTAGATTCTTTGAAATTTAATATTGAAAGTCAAATACTACATATGGATTCTGTTGAAATTATGATGGTCACGGTCGATACTATCAAAGATACCAGTGAGTATTATCAAAATATGCATTCTAATATTAATATTACACAATTAGAAAACACCCTAGATGAAATGGTTGAACACCAAGATGCTGCCACAGATATGCAAAGCATATTAAGTGATATGAACACCTTTAAAGATTCCGCATTTGATGAAGATGAACTATTAAAAGAATTACAAGAATTAAGTAGTAATGATGACGATGATATAAACAATATCACTAATAAAGAATCTACTCTTAAACAACCGGTTCCTCATTCCTGTGCAAATATTACGTTGTCAGATCTACCCGAAGCACCCACAACTTCATTAAAAAATAACCATAATTATGAAAATGTAGAAGTGTCTTTTTAATCATTATCATTAATTTCTGCACCGACAAGCACGAGCTATTTTTTCGGTATGAAATACTTTAAAACATGACCGCGGTTTACAATTTTCCCATGTTTGGGTACGTAACATACTATTGCGATATTCACCCTCGGTATGACCAAAGTTTTGATTTGCCAAAGAATTTGCACTATAATTATTGATATGAAATGATGTTAAGTTATTGTATTTTTTTGTTTTAATTTGTGCACTACTTGAAACAGCTCCTGGTGGATTATATAGTATTGCTTTACCACAGGTATTATGTGGTTCGCCAACGTTTAATGGTTTACGTATATTGTCGCACTTACGATAATCTTTATTCATATCTGCTATACCAATATTTTGTTCATATGTTTTGCAGACACCCGTTAAATATTGACTAGAATGGGGGTTATAATATGGGATTCTTTTAACCATTGCGGTGCGAATTCTATTATTTTGCGGTATACACTCTGGACATTTATTTAGGGGGGGATGTCTCTCCACATTATTTTTTAGCTGCAGTGTATTATGACAATTTTGTGCAGTATATATCACTTGATGACCTGGAATATCAATGGGCATGCCAGTACTCGAACCTCTATTACCCGAAGTTTTTTGCCGAGGAATAAGTTGCTTGCGCCAATGTCGTATTGGTCTGGGTTTTCTAGCCGGAGCCAACGGATAATTTATAGACAATATATCATTGTTAGTCAATGGTGCTGACCAAGCTGGAATAGCACTAGTTTTCATATTATTTCCATTCGACTTCCAAAATATCATTCGTCGCATTTATTATATAATAGTTTAGATATTAATAATACAAGGTAATAATAATATCTATAATGTCATATTTAGTGCCTTAGGACTTAGGCAAATAATTTAAAACACTTCGCTATATTGCCGGTTCTATGCATTTGCACACAGCCATTATTAGTTTGCATTTTTGATTTTAAGTAATAAGGTGCAATATAAGAACCCCGATATTTAGTAGCATTTCCACCGGCTTCACCAAAATCATTGACCATGGATTTAGAATTTTTCTGTATGGTTTTTAAACGTAATCTATCCATGCGAGTACTACTATCAACGGCTCCTGGTGTAAAAAATTCACTATTATTAGGTTTATAAACTAAAGTGTTATAACAAACATCACCACATTCTAGTTTAGATCTATCTTGGGGCCCTGGTTCATCATTGCTAGGCCACGCTTGTTTAGGCCACACATCCCCCGCATTTTCTACATATTTTACATCTTTAATTTTTGTTCCCGAGAGATTTTGATGAAAGGTATTCGTTCTAGCTTTCAAATAAGCTCTACTATCAGTATAGTAGGTTTTATCTAAGTTGGTGGTGGCTCGTCTAATTATTTTTGCTTGTTTGCAACAATCTTCACAGGTATGCTTCGGTATTTTTCCTACATACTCCTCTGTTACATAAATCGTGTTATTTTCTTTATCACAACATTTATCAAAATCATCATCATGGTCTTTCGCTAATCTTGTTTTACCACCAGGAACACAATCTGGTATACCCACACCTGCTCTTCTAAAACCTCCACCTGTATCTTTTCGCGGCTGCAATTGTTTACGCCAATGTTTGAGTGGTCTGGCTTTAGGGTACCAACAATTCATTGGTGCTTGAGTCTCATCGTCATAATTAACACCATTAACCATAGGTCGAGACCATGTTGGCACTGCATTTTTAAAAACTTGTTTATTACCAACCCATGTTTTATATTCTTGTTTTTGCCACATATTCATTATATAATTATAGCTAGAAAATAATAACAATTAATATTATAATGATATTATTTAAAATTATTATAATATTTTTTGCATTTTTGATCATAAATCATATTTTTAAACCACCAATGTTATTAGAAGGAATTGATCCCGATGAACAATGTAATGTAGCACAAAATAAACGAAATGCTAAGATGGTTAAAAAGGATTATGATGCATTATCCACTGATTTTACTGAGTTAAGTGAACGGGTTGATAGTGCGAAAATTAAATTAGAACGAGAATTAGAAAATTGTAAAGAAACAAATAAAAAAATGTCGGAAAAATGTGAGAAGTGTTAGGTACTATTTACAAGGTAAAAATAATATTATCATAAAAATAATATTATCATAAAAATAATATTATCATAAAAATAATATTATCATAAAAATAATATTATCATAAAAATAATATTATTATTAATTATTAGATGATATTAATAAATATAATAAATATCACACTTATGTTTTTAATGGTATACACTATTTTTTTTAAAAAAACTTATATTGAGAATTTGTCGAATAAACAAAAAAAAGATATTGATATAAAAAAATCTGAAGTGCAAAAAAAAGCAAATGATATTAAAGCAAGGGTAGATTATTTTGCAAGCAAAGAATATTTAAAACTATATAATGATGCAACAAAAGAAGCCGCTAATGCAATAAGCAATGGAAAAACAAGAAAAAGTGATAATGCAAAACAAGCAGCCACTAAAGGAAAAACAAAATAACTAGTGTAATCACTTAATTTTGTGGGTAGTCTATATTAAATTTAATAAACATTATATATATAATGTCTCTAGAAAGAAGTAAGAAATGTTATAGAGTTGGCGAAGCCGGTAAGGCTGGTAAATCAGAAGGCACTGTTAAAGAAAATGGCAAAAGAATGACTGCATTTCAACAATGTTTAGAAAAAGGTTGTGGCCCTGACGATACCGAATGTTTAAAAGCTTGTTCGGGTGAATTTGGTGATTTTTATATGATGAAATCCACAATTAAATGCTTAGATAAATATGGTAATGTTCAAGAAAGATCGCAATTGATTAATAATAAATGTAACAAAGGTATTGTCCCCTGTATGAAAGATATTTTAATTAATATATTTAAACAAATCCCAAATATAGCTTCGGGATCCGATAAAAATCAGTGTCGTTATGTAAAAATTCATACCACACAAGGTGCAGTTGATGAGTGCAAAGAAAGTACCCAAGAAGGATATTTGGTGTGCGACGATATTAAAGAAATACCTGCTGAATTTTGTATTAACGGAGCATGTTTACCTGGTGAAGATCAAGGTTGTGGTGTAGATTGCAGTAAAATCGAAGAAGAAAGTGCTCTCTTAGATAAGCAAGATAAAGCTCTTGATGCTGCTTTGGCAAATATAAAATCAGGTCCAAAAGAGAAAATTGATTTGTCTAAATGTAATTTAGCTAGAGCAAAATTAGAAAAAAAAAGAGCTGCTCTTGAAAAAAAACGGAAGGAAAAAAAAAGATTAGAAAAAGCTGGTTTTAGAAACAAGCATGATTTAGAGGGTAGCATATATGATATGCCACAAGACCCCATCATTAAACTATACTATTCCAGTATTGGTTTGTTAATGTTATACATCTTATTGCGCGTGTTAAACAAATAAATTATGCCGCCCCTTTTTTCTTGGGCGCTACTGACCCTCCACCTCGTACTCTAGATAATGCACTATTTCTGGACGTCTTATCTTTACTATAATTATTTAGCTCTACATTTTGTGCGGGTATAGAACTTTTCCCTAAGGCTAATGCTTTTCGTTTAGTTACATATTGTGATGAAGATAAAGGAATTCCTTTACCCATATGATAGGGTTTAAGTCTTATATTATTTTTATATATTTCTGACACTCTTTTCTCTCTAGCAAAGGCGAGTGAAAATGATTTTCTTCCTAGTGAAAAAGGATTACCTTGTGTCATGGTATCTGGTTTTTTCGGCATCGATCTGATGCGTGCCGCAACTTTTGCAGCTGCTGCTGCTGCTGCTGCTGCCGCTTCTGCTGCTGCTGCCGCTTCTGCTGCTGCTGCTGCTTCTGCTGCTGCTGCTGCTTCTGCTGCTGCTGCCGCTTCTGCTGCTGCTGCCGCTTCTGCTGCTGCTGCTTGTGAAATTTTTTTTCCTCCTCCTCCCATAATATATAAAGTACTAAAATAATATATTTTACATATTATTTTATGATTTAATGTCTACCCATTAAAGAGGTGAATGTTGCATTGTGATCATCACCTCCAAAGCTTTTATCATTATAGGTTGCATTTATCGCGGCTAATTTTTTGAATCTCACATAATCGGCACCATCGTACACGTGTTTTGGATTTCCGGCATAAGTGGCATCACCACCATTTTTTGTACCTCCAGCACGATTAAATATACGTCTAACATTCGCTGGTCCAGGTCCATTCAAATGATTAGCTTCACCGCTAATTGCCCTTTTATTTAAATAACCATCTTTATCACCAGCGTTAAAGGCTTGGCGAAAAGGTGTAATAGACCCATTATGATCTACACCAAATCTACCCCAACCGATGCGCAATCTTTTTCTATTTTGTCCCCGCACACTGCTTCCTACCATACCAGAACCTCCATGTGTACCACCACCACCACCAATTAAACCACCTTTGGGTTGCCCTCCTGGTATCCCACCTCCTAAACTACTAGGTATTGAATTAGGCGTCGGCATTATATATATAACAAATAAAAAATATATTTAGCATAACTTTTTAGTTTTACTTTTAGTTTTAATCTTAATCTTAATTTTATATAACAAGAAGTCGTTATGTAATAATCCTTGGTGCAATATTCATCGTGAGCAACTCTTGAAACATCAATTTGCACGAATATGGTAGCTCCACATAATTAAAGTCGGTTCTATTATCACACGTTTTACAATGATGAATATGCGTTTTATCATTGTAGGCGGCAATCATGCCACATTTTTTACAAACATGCACACTAAATGAATCTGAAGCATCATAAATACGACCTTTGTTGAAGCGCGCCGCACCATGCGAGCACATACAATCCCTCTCCATTTCACCATATCGCAAACCACCATCACGCGACCTGCCCTCCGCTGGTTGTCGCGTCAGATTTACCATGGGTCCAATACTGCGACTATGGCGTTTGTCTTCCACCATGTGCTTTAATCTTTGATAAAAGACTGGACCAATAAATATATTTGATTCAATTTGCTCGCCTGTTAGTCCATTATACATTAGTTCATTACCCGATGAATGATAGCCTACATCGGTTAATTTTGTACAAATATCTTTAATATCAAAATCACCAAAACTCGTGCCATCACCAAACAAACCAAGTTCTACAAGGATTTTACCCAATATAGTTTCTTTTAGCTGTGCTATAGTCATTCTCGAGGGAATAGCATGAGGATTAATAATAATATCCGGTCGTACGCCGTTTTCCGTGAACGGCATATCACAACCAGGAATAATATTACCAATAGTACCTTTCTGTCCATGACGACTACTAAATTTGTCGCCAATAACGGGTTTCCTAATGTTTCTAATTCTTACTTTACAACAAGGATATCCATCTCCATTCCTACCAATGAAATTTTTATCAATATAAGCATCCTCTCCTGTTCTAAACATTCTGCTTTGATCCCGGTATTTTGTAATTTGCGTATGATCACCGCGTGCTTCTTTAATCGGCAAAACTTTTGAAATGATAATATCACGATTTTCCAAAAAGGTATCTTCGTCGACTACACCATCTTTGTTAATTTTATCATAATTGCCAAATTTCATGCCACTTGTTTTGGACGGATCTGGTCGACCGCGAATCTCTTCATCACCTTGTATTTTTTTATCTTCATCTTTTTCTGTATGATAAATACTCGCCTGAAATAAGCCGCGATCCAAAGAATCTTTATTTACCAATACCGAATCTTCCTGATTATAACCAGTATGGGTCATAATGGCCACAATAACTTGACACCCCGACGGCGTTTTATTTAAATTAATCATATTCATCAAACGAGTATCTACTAAAGGTCGCGAAGGATAACTCAAAATATAAGCCGTTTTATCCATTCTGGTATCGAAATTCGTAGCATACATACCCATAGCTTGTTTACCCATAGCACATTGATAAGTGTTTCTGGGTGATTGATTATGCTCTGGGAATGGAATACATGATGCCAGAATTCCAAATATCGTGCTGGGATGAATCTCGCAATGTGTATAACGATATATAAATTTGTCGTTAATGCTTTTGATGAGATTTTTGGGTTTCATCGCAATCATACTCGCATTTTGTTCATCAGCATCAATATATTCAATCACAGCCTCCTCCATACAACGCGAGGTCAACAAATCGTCCCAGGAGAGTTTTTTAGCATTCAGCAAGTCAATATGTTTTTTAGTGATCAACAAATTTGAATCTACCACCCGCAGCACTGGGCGGGTCAAACGGCCTCCATCGTTGCAGACACGAATTTCTTTATTTTGAATATCAAAGATAATAGAGGTATAAATATTGATGATACCTTGGTATTTTTTTTTTTTTAAATCATAATACAACTCAAGAGGATTTTTGGCATTCCCCAACCATGTTCCATTCACAAATACTTTAATACCTTCATACAATTGCTGTGGTGTAATTTCTGAAAAGGTCTGAATGTGTGGATTAACAAAATCATATAGTGCCTGACTATCACACGGAATAGTAACATGACACATATAACTCAGATTTTTAACAACACCCACCGCCGCACCTTCCGGCGTTTCAGCTGGACAAACATATCCCCATGATGAGGGCGAAAGTTTACGCGGCTCAATTAGTTTACCACTTTTATCAACAGGAGTATTTACACGCCGCATGTGGCAAACAGCCGACAAATATGTTAGTCGATTAACTACTTGTGCTACACCCGCTTTTTGACTATTAGAATGAAGAATTGCAAAATCTCCAGTTGACAAAGCTCGTTTGAGACCATTTTCGATGGTCGTGGGTTTTATTATTTTATAAATATTAGTCATATTCACAATGTTTAAATACTCTTCCTTTGAACGCCATGACCCATAATTAATTTCGCGCACAATTTGTTTTTGCATATCCTTGACAACTTTGTTAAAATAGTTTCGAAATAAATTGTTAAGGAGCACACCCGTAAGGTCAAGACGTTTATTCATATAAGAATCACGATTATTCGCTTTTGCCCAACCTAATTTACACGACAATAGCTTATTCGCCATATATCCTAGAAAATAAACTTGTTGCTCAGCGTTTTTACAATGTGGAAATAAATCTGTTTTAAGGACATTTAAAGTAAATTCATATTTTTTCCTATCACCTGTTTCTTTATCCATATTCAATGGCGTAAACATAACGTGATTCACTATCATCTGACGCGCATCTTCCTGCGTTAAATAGCCCTGTGCATCATCAATAGAACCACGAAGCTCAAATAGCATATCTTTCGTTTTATCATTATTCAAATCCAAAATAATATGCTGGCAAATATCTTTATCGGTCACCACACCTAGTGCTCTAAATACTACAAATAACGGAATCGGATTTTTAATACGAGGAATTTGTATAAATAATCCATTTCCAAAACAATTCGACTTTGACGCAATATACATCATAATTTGTTTCGGGGAAATACATTTGGTATCTGGAATGGATTTAATTTCAGAATGCCACGACCATTTACTATTGTTTTTTGTAGTATTAAAGCATTGTACGCGATTTTCAGCAGCCCTTTCTTGTGCAAGGCATGTTTTTTCTGATCCATTAATAATAAAATACCCACCAACATCCATAGAACACTCCCCGCTTGAATGAAAAGGGATATGTTTATATTGTTCTAAAACACAGATAGAAGATTTAAGCATAATGGGCAATTTACCGATATGAATTTTAGGGAGTGTATTGTAAAATGTATGTTCTATTTCTAGTTCACTTCCACTACGCACAATATATTTAATCTTAATGTCTATCGTCATTGTCGCCGAATAAGTAAAATTTCTGAGACGCGCCTCATTTGGAAACATCAATTTTGTCGCACCATTATTTTCATGTATCTGTGGACGATGAATACTAAAGTTTTCAAAGGTTATTTCCATATCTAATTTATGTTTTTTATGTTTTTCATCATAATCTTGCTCTGAATGAATATTAACATTATTAAACATACTAATTGTTCTCGGTATTTGCAGATTTATAAAATCATTATACGATTCCACCTGATGTCGTACCAGCTGTTGAAGATGTTTACCTTCGAAATAGGAGTTTATGATACTCCATGGTTCATCCACATACTTATTATAATCTAGTTTATGGTCATCTTTTGTATGAGCCATGTTTTTGTTGTTTAACATTAACGTTAATATTTATTTCAATTTATCTTTAAATATGTACGAAATATTATATGTCAGCAAATAAAGTATAGTTTATTATTTTTAAATAACGATATTTACTCAAATACTTTAAGAATATCCGAAAGAATTTAGCAGATAATGTGTGAAACAGGCCTATAAATCATGTACTATACCTATGATTCATGTACTATACGTATGATTCATTTAATATGCGTATGTTTAATTTAAATAATATTTTTTTATCTATAATATAAATGTCAAAAAAAATGATCCAAATTAATCCCAAGTATATGTCTATCTCAAATAAAAACAAAAAACAGCAAAAACAGCAAAAACAGCAAACCTTAAAAAATACAAAAACTGCTAACTCCGGTGCAATGCGAAAAAAATTATTAAATAAAATAAAAGATTTTCAGAAAAAAACCGAAGAACAAATAAATGTTCCGGAAGATAAAGACAAAAATACCGATGAAGACTCTAGTTTTTCAAATGAATTTAACAAATCGTTGCATTTTCTCCAAAATTTATCGAATGAAAAAAAAAAAGCAAAAAATAAAACAAAAAAAAATAACTCTGACAAAAAAACAAATACAAACAATTTAGAATTATCTAATACTTCGGCACTACAAATTGAAACCGACTTACCGAAAGAAATGATCGAGAATTCTTCTTTGAAAATACCAACAGCTAACACTACTCTCAAAAATAACGAACCAAAATATAGTTGCTTAAAAAATGGGTCAAAACCGACATATCGTGAGTGGAAACGCAAAACTCAAAACAATCACCTCGACACTCGGCATCACGAAGAATTAAACGAACGCGAACGAACCCTTCACCAAATTAAAACCGATTTTCAAAAAACAAAAGAACCCGCATCAAATACTTCAACCCATACTTCAACCCATACTTCAACCCATACTTCAACACAAAATACCAATAGTGTTGACTCTACACATAGTCAACGATACCAACGGCAAATAAAAACAACCAGATACAAATTAGGCAAAGATAAAACAAAAAAGGCCATTTCTATTTTAATCAAAAATAGTAATACCCGCAAAAAAATAAACTCAGAGTGTGAGAAACTGAAAAAAAAATCTATAATAGATGTTAAAAACTATTTGCGAAAACGCAATTTACTGAAAGCCGGTAGTGATGCACCTCCTGATGTATTACGCAGTATGTACGAAAATGCTGTACTAACAGGTGATGTTAAAAACGAATCGAAAGAAACATTACTGCATAATTTTTTAAATTAAGCAGCATCCATTTTTTGTTTAAAATAATCCTCATATTTTATTTTTTTCCAATTGGAAGATTTCATATTTTCCTCATTTTTTATGGAACCTTCCCTACATTTATGTCCACTACTCCATAATAATGGAACCCAAAATCCCCAATGATGAGTTTTTTTAAAGGGGATAAACAATGTTAATGGTCGAACATCTCCTAATACAATTTTATGTTTGTAATTATGAGAAGCGAAATTATAATATCCTGGTTCCCGCCAGACTTTTTTGATTCCTTGATCTAGCGTTTCTCCGTCTTCATTTATTGTAATATATTCCCAATAACCCCCCGACAAAATAATGTGAAAGAAATTCCAGGGATGATCATGAATTTCATCATTATCGCCATTGATAAATTTATGTAGAAATACATTAAAGGGAAAATCTACACGATCCTTAATTAGTAAATAATAACGTTCGAGATAAGGTTGACCCGTCGTTTTATCATGTATAATTTTACGTCTACTATGCTCTGGATACATTTTTTTCATGTTTTCTAATGTCGAACTTATTAGTTTAATAATACACAGATATGCCGTATTCAGAATATCGTTCATAATAGGAATATTACTAAATAGGTATTTGAGACTTAGCGACATAATGATAACACTTACAAAAATCCACCAAATACAAAATATTATCCATTCGCAAAGTATGTTTATTAATTTATGCATGCCCTCTTGTAGTCTTTTAATATTACTCAAAACAACCGCTATATTTTTATTATAAATTATGTAATACGCTTGCGTCATAATAATAATTTATTAAATTATGATTATGATTATCAATTTTAAATAAAACAATTGCAAGAATAAAACATCGCTCAGTGATAATTTTAATGCTATTTAGTTCTATTTATTTTTTAGTATATGGTATTTTTGGATTCAAGCAAAGCAAAAAATTACATCTTCCAAATCTCATGTTAGAACAATTGCACAGCAACTCTTTTTTAGTAATTCTATACTCACCTTCACCCAAACCATCATCTGCACCTTCATCTGCACCTTCATCTGGTCCTTCTTCGTCTTCATCGCTTAATATAGAAGATGTATTGACGTTATATATCAAAATATTATTTTGAACCGGTAAGTTTAATAAATTAAAATTTGTAAGAGTTTCTGTTTGCATGGCAAATTTACCTGTTTTTTTTTTTACTTTTTGAGAATAATTACCTTTATTTGTCGTAAAATTATTCTGGTATTTTAGTATTTCAGCTTTTCGTCGTTCTGCTAAATCACTATATGTAAAATCATGGCACGGAGAATCTATTGAAGGACATCGAGTACATAATGGTACAAATCTACCCGAAATTCTATTTGTATTTTTTTTTACTTTATCTATAACTATCTTTCCAAGATAAATATTACTGACAGGTGTAGGTAAGTGCCAACTATAACTTGTTATATGTATACCAGACGAATCTGTGGTCGCCACTAAATTGCAACTATTATCAATTAAGGCCCATGTATTATGCGAATTATCTTTGGCAATAGCATATTTTTTTGTTATTTTACTAACATACATCGGTGTATATTCGGTACAACTTATATCAAAGTCAGTGGATTTACAATAATATCCTAATGTTGAGGTGGGTAGTATACCAGAAGCATCAGTTGGTTGTGTTATAAAATAGGTTGTTTCCATTACTATTAATTATGATAATTAATATAATTAATATAATTAATATTAGGGGTTATACATATCGGTAATGCCGCTAAAGAACCATCTTGTAGATAAATAATATGGGAGCGATTCAAATGAAGCACTCTTTTCTAGCATTTTCAAATTAGGTCCAGCATCAACAATATCTTGTATATTATTTGTTCCGATAGCTCTATTAAAGTATCGCAAGGACGATATATATCCTTTATATCCACCATTTCTAGTTACGTAAACATCACCATAATTTTGCCGCGGGACACTTTTTAGTATTTCACGTTTAACGAGTGTACCATTAATATATACATCCAATTGCTTTTGATTACTAATGCGAATCACAACATTAACCCATTTTTCCAATGGTATATCTTTAATAGTAATTGACTCGGGTATATAGCCATCTTTCGCCGTGGTTGGATTATCATGCGTATTCATTAACACTAAAATACTATTCTCAGACGACGATAAATATAATCCGGGGGCATTATTTGGAATATTTAAGCCACTTTTTAAATCAAAATTATAATTACCTTTATGAAAAATATGTTTGTAATTATCTTTCTCACCCTCTACTTGTGCTGCCTCCGCCGATTTTTTAAAATTATCTCCTTTAATAAATAACCAAGTTGACCAAGTAAACTCTAAACCAGTTTGATCGTTGACCGACCGCAAAATTGGTATACTATTATCTACATTGGGGTTTTGTTCAATTGTCATACCCACACTGGCATCATGTGTGCCGTCAATCAATATAGGATCTGAACTTGGCTCCATAATCCAAGCCATTAATGTTGCGCCTAAACGTAATAATATAACAAAGATTATCAGCACTAATAACAAAAAAGCAAATTTGGATATTAAGCTATTTGAATTTAAAAATTCACGCCCTCCCTCAATATATTTGTTTGAGGAAAATTTGTTAAGCTCATCACTTGCAGCATTTCCTATTCTATCAAATTCGGAACTCATATCTATATATATATAAGATAATTTAGATATGAATAATATATTATATATCCAAATGCCATTTTTCTTCATTATTTTCTAAGAAACTAATCTTAAGTTTATATTTATTAATTAAGCCAGATAATGTATCACCACCAAAACCAGTTTTATATATATTATAAGCTTCCTGTGGATTACTGGAAGAAGAATAATATGTTAAATCAGAGGTATAGCCATCGAAACCACGATTGGATGGTGTAATTTTCACATTTGACATTTTTTGCATATTTGCTGGGCCTGGTAATACACAAGTATGCGTTAATTTTCCGTCTAAATATACATCTAATGTTCGTCCATAGACACTAATAATTAAATTGACCCATTTTTGTAATGGGAAATTGGAAACACTACAGGTTTTGGTTAAGTCTTTTTTCTTGTCACCATAACATTTAATCGTGATATTTATATTATTCTCTGTTTCACCAAAATCAACTTGTAAGGAAGGTTTATTCGTTTCTTTATTATCTACTTTAAATAAAGTCTTTTTCTCGCCATATTGCGTATTCCAGTCATCAATATAATACCAAATAGAGTAGGTGAAATTGCCAACATTATTGTTTTTTAATTTATTGGCGGGAATAGTGGTAGTAGTAGTCCCTTTCTCTGTTTTGGAAAGTTTTATAGAGGTTGTCGAAAACCACTTAATTAAATAATAAATTAGTAAGAGTATTACAAAAGCTGTTAATACTGTTTGCAGAGTATTCATTATATATAATATTATAAGAAATTATCTAAAATAATGGTGTATTATACGTTTTTAATATATTATATGTATTCTTTATTGTACTATAGCTTAATATTTTATGGTAATATTTTACATTACATATACCACCATGAATGCCATTATCTGTACCAGAGTAAACCCAATCTTGATGCATATAAGGAGCAACATTTTGTATTGTACCAATCAGTTCACCATTCATAAACAAATCCATATTTGCACCATCATAATTAATGACAAAATTGTTCCATTTCTGGTATACAATTTTATCTGATACGTATAATGTTTTTAGTTTATTTTTCCCGACGTCTGTTTGAATTCTAATTTTATTTTGCAAACCATTATATTGTATGATTGGTTTTTTTGCATAATTAAACAATGTAGTATACTTGGTATAGGCTGAATGTGTAGAGGGTGGTTGCGGGTTGATGTAAAACCACCCCGATATAGCATACTCATATTTATATTTACCTTTCATATTTGAGGATGGTTTCAAATTTTCAAATGTCCCTAAAGTTTTCTTGTTATTTAAATATATTGGGTCATTTAATAAAAAAACAGCACCGCGTGATGTTAAATACTTATATACCATCGGAATTAAAAAGTATAAACTAATGAATACTATTTCTAAAGCTAATAAAATCCAAACAGTGTTGGTCGTAATTTTATATTGTTCCTTCACAAAGTCTATAAATTGAATTAACAAACAAGGTAAATAATAGACAATTTTCTCAAAAAAGGTAAGTTCATTATATGCTTTATTACTTTTATCATTTTGTTTTTTCTTGAAATACAAATAAGCTATACTGCCGCCACCAACTACCAGTAAGAAAAGCATAATGTACTCAAATGTTTTAGCTAATCCAGGCATTTTAGAGAAAAAGGTTAGAATAGCTAAGATAAGAACAAATATAAATATTAACACGCCTATGGAAACATATAATTTATATATTAAGCGTTTAATTGCCGCAACATCCATATTACTACCTTTTTGAAAAAACTGAATTTTTAATGAAATTAATAAAATTATAGAAAAACACATCATAAAATTAACTATTAAGGAAACTTTCGGATAATTTGATACTACATGATAGGGGTCTATGTAATTAATAAACCCCCAAATTAAAATAACTGGTATAATTGTGGTATATATATAGTATTCTCGATCAAGATATTTTGCTAATCGTATAACTATATAATATATAATTATTGTGATTATAGTCAGTGTTAATGTTTTTTTCATTTCATCAGTGTGCTCATGCAATCTTTTTGCTTCACCAAATAACATTTTTGAACCAAATTCATTTGGCATAAATAAAAAATCGCTCATGTATGTATTATAATGTTATAATTACCTAATCTTAATTCTTTAAAAATTTTCATATGCTGTTTTCTCTCCATGACAATTTCGACATAAAGCCACTAAATTATCAATATGATTGGACCCTCCCATGTCGAGTCTAACCTTATGATCTACCTCAAACCATGCTGGTAATTTTTGTTTGCATTTTCCACACTTCCAGTCTTGTATCGATGCTACATATTTTTTCTTTGTTTCACTAACACTGCGCTTCGTATTATTTTTGCCAGAGGCCATCATTCTTTTTTGCTGTGGTGATATCTGTTGATATGTATCTCTATAGTCTAAATTTTGTTGACATGGTTGGGTTTGACCTTGAGGAAAAATTCCTTGGTTCGTTAAATTCAACATCGGTGTTAATAAATCACCCGCGTCTTTGTCTATTGGTAAATGTTTTATAAGCCCATTGGCATTCTGAATAAAGCTGTGTGATTTATCGGGGAACTTCTTAATATACGCATAGGCGGATATACCGACGAAGGCTATCCCTGCCATTTGGTAATACTTTTTCCACGACTTTAATAGCTGCACGTATTTGCCATCAGTATATGTGTTAGCTATCAAAAATGAAGTTATAATAAATATTATTAGTCCATATTTCATAATATACTAGAATTATATTAATTTATTCTAGTATATTTTTTTGTATGTAAAAATATCTGTTATGTTAAAATATTTTCTATGTAAAAATAAAATAATTTCACTACAATGATAATACTTTTATCATTTCATTATTTCATTATTACATTATTTTAATATTATTATACGCCAATTCTTTATAGCGAAATGGTTCGCCTAAATAAGTATTTAATTGTAATAATCTATTGATCAACTCTTTAATGGGAATTTTGTTTGTCGCATATTTTGTCGAATATAAATACTCTATTATGATATCAGCGATGATCGTCTGAAACTTGTCTTGCTGGAGGTTTTCTAATGTCAGTAAATTAAAATAACTAACGATAAAACCCCATATATCCACATTATGTAAAAAAACGTCTTTAAAATATTTTTCTAAATCTAGTTTATAATTATTATTCATATACTCCTGTAATATTGCCGCAATATAATCACATATTATTTTTTTTGCTATAGTTATATTATTATTATACAATGGTTTGTATATTTTATCGATCATAAACGTTATATATGATATATGCCCTTCGCCGTCATTATATATAGACATATCGTATATCTTAACCGCCAAAGTATCTATCATTAAATTTCTGTTATTGTTATCACCTAGTACATTTTTTTTAACGTTTATTTTTTTAATATAATTATCTAATTCAGTTTGAATTTTTGTTTGAAATATAATACTAGAAAATGGTAAATTATATTGAAAGGGTCTATCCATTATCTCGAAAGGTATGTGTGTGTGTGTATAAGTCATGGATAACCCCCAATCTATTAAACGGGTTTTGATATTCGTAACATCATATATATTTCGATTATTAATAGAATGCATAATGTTCCCGCCTTTAATGTCTAAATGATAAAGTCCTAGTTTATTCATTATCTGTATTGCTCTGCTTAATAATTGTATTAAACTTATATTTGTTATACCAAATAGTTTTCTTTTTTTTTTAGAATCGGGTAAATTATTCCATTTTTTCCAATATTTGTCTATATCAATACCACCATTGTACATAGTTATAGCTTTAATCTTATTTAAGTTTGAATTTATATTTTTCGCTGTAATATTTTTTTTCACTAAGGAATTGCACTTTCTATTAAATCCTTCCTTATCTTTTTTTGTTAAGGGTACTATATTACACAAAAACGTATCTTTAACTATAAAATAATCACCATAATAGGGTATTTTTACCAGCACCTTTTTCACCCTCTCTATTATACGCATTTCACTATTTGCATGTCGACTTAACATTAATTTTGAGACACTATTTTTTTCTATTCTTTTATTTTTGCATTTAATAGGTGGTTCAAATACACAGCCAAAACCACCCGAGGCAATTGGTTTACCGCCCTTTTCATGATGTTCAAATTTTTGTTTTAAATCATCGTTAATAAGTTTTTTACGCATGGATATATATTTGTTAATGTCGCTTGTTTTCCGCGTTTTCCGCGTTTTCCGCGTTGCGCGCATTTTATGTGTTTTTCTTTGTTTTTTGGCGATACCCATTATTTACAATATATATTTACTCTTTATAAAAATATATACCCAAAGCAATAATCATCGCTAGTGTAATTGCAAATGCTATTTTCTCGCGCCGTTTATATTGCTCTGTATTTATCACAACTTTGGGTTTATAATTATTATAATATAAGCTTATAGCTTCTTCCATAGTAATAACGGGTTTATTTAAGCTTTCATTCATTTTATTATGAATAAAATGCATCCATCGCATAAACGATTCTCTAGAATCTAAATAAGGAGATACTGGATATTTGTCTAACATTTTACTAAAGGTGTTGCCTATCTCTTCTATTGGTATAAATAGCGGAAAATTTTGTATGAAATCATAATATTTTTTTTTTGTTATTTCATTTGGCTGACGTGGATAACATAAAGCAATAGTATGTAAGGTAAACCAATAATGTGGTCCCCATATATTTGGTTGTAGTATCATTATAATTAATTATATTAAAAGATGGTATAAATAACATATTATATATTTATTTAACGAATATGAATAGCTCCTATAATTTTTGTAATAATTGTGGTAAAACGGGTCATGCTTTTCATCAGTGTAGATTTCCAATTACTAGTATTGGTATTATACCTTTTAAAAAATCAGAGACCAATATAGAATATTTAATGATTCGACGAAAAGATACTTTAGGATATGTCGATTTTATGCGCGGTAAATATCCTATTTATAATTATAAGTATTTACGAAATATTATAGATGAAATGACCATTCAAGAAAAGCATAAAATTTTGAACAATGATTTTAACAAATTATGGGAAGAGTTATGGGGAGATAATGTAGGAATTCAATATCGTATCGAAGAAAAATCCTCACGTGAAAAATTTTTATTATTAAAAAAATGTATTACAAGCGGCATTCGAACATACAATTTACAAACCTTAGTTGAGGAATCTACAACGTCGTGGATTGAACCGGAGTGGGGGTTTGCAAAAGGACGAAGAAATTATCAAGAAAAAGATATTAATTGTGCTTTGCGTGAATTTCAAGAAGAAACAGGGTATGCCAAAAATACGATTGATATCGTGCAAAATATTGTTCCGTTTGAAGAAATTTTTACTGGCTCAAATTACAAGTCGTATAAACATTGTTATTACATTGCAAATATTCCAAATGATATTAAACCATCCACACCATTTCAAAAAACTGAAGTAAGTAAAATAGAATGGAAGACATTTTCCGAAGCAATAAATATAATTCGTCCTTATAATGTAGAAAAAATTAATGTCTTGAGGCGAATACATAAATTATTAAATTCTGATAGTTTATATACATAAAATATAGTCAAATATATATATATTATGTATAGTGGAGATACTAATCTTAAACAATGTTCTGCTATAAAATCAGCCGATATTTGTCAAGAAACAGAAAATTGTTTATGGGCGGAAGGAAAAAAACGTTCCTTTTGTAGAACAAAAAAAAACACCAAAGATAGAAAAAAAAAATTAAAAATTTCATTAAAAAAATGCAAGAACGGAACTATTCGTAATAAATTAACAAATAAATGTGAACCAAAAGAATCTCCTGTAGTAGCTAGCCCCCAGAAAGAATCATCTGACGGAAAACTAGATGATGATCTATTAAAAGTGGGTGATGAACTTTCACTCTCAATTGGAGACGAAAAATCTTCGAGGGATGAAAGCATTACTCAAAAACCAGCAGACAAAATGCTCGATGATTTGATAGATACTGATACTGGTGACGAGGATCGCGTAGATGAGGATCGCGTAGAAGAGGATCGCGTAGACGAGGATCGCGTAGACGAGGATCGCGTAGACGAGGATCGCGTAGAAGAGGATCGCGTAGACGAGGATCGCGTAGATGAGGAACACAAAGACGATAGTAGCAGCGAAGACGATAGTAGCAGCGAAGACGAGGAACACCAAGACAAGGAACACCAAGACGAGGAACACCAAGACGAGGAACACCAAGACGATAGTAGCACCGAAGAAGAGAATGACAGCGATGATAAACGCATAGAAAAATTAAAAGAAGAATTAATAAAAATTAACTCGGGAAAACCCACCGAAATAACAAAAAAAACGCTAGAATTTGAATTTAATAAAGAAAAAATTAACCGGGCTATATTAAATGCCAAAAAAAATTTTACCTATTTATATCCTAACCTAGATGATATAGACTTTAATATTAAAATAGCGGAAAAAAAAGAATTTCATGAAACAAAATATGAAGGCGACATTAAACCTATCTTAGAAGAAGCAGAAAAATTATGTAATAGTGATTTTGAATTAGCGCCTCATCAAAATTTTGTAAGAAATTTTTTATCTTTTCAAACACCCTATAATAGTTTACTTTTATATCATGGTTTAGGTTCTGGTAAAACTTGCTCGGCTATTGGTGTAGCTGAAGAGATGCGGGATTATTTAAAACAAATTGGTAGTTCACAGAGAACTATTATAGTTGCGTCCCCAAATGTGCAAGAAAACTTTAAATCACAATTATTTGATGAACGAAAACTAAAACTAATAGATGGTTTATGGAATTTACGTTCTTGCACGGGAAACAAATATTTAAAAGAAATTAACCCCATGAATATGAAAGGACTTTCTAAAGAAAATGTCATTAAACAAATTAAACGCATCATTAACACCTCGTATGTTTTTATGGGTTATATACAATTTGCTAATTATATATCAAAAAAATCTAACATAGACCCAAGTATTGATAAAAAACGGCAAAAAACGATACGTGAATATAATCTTAAAAAGTTTTTTTTAAATAGATTAATCATCATCGACGAAGTTCATAATATTCGCGTTACTGATGATAATGCACATAAAAGAGTAGCTACAGAATTAATGAAATTAGTTAAAATAGTTCCTAATGTACGCTTACTCTTACTATCAGCGACTCCATTATATAATAGCTACAAAGAGATTGTTTGGTTATTAAATTTAATGAATATAAATGATAATAGAGCAGAAATTAAAGAAAAAGAAATTTTTACTAGCGACGGAGCATTCAAAACAAATGAAAATGGTGAAGAAATAGGTAAAGAATTATTAATTAGAAAAGCAACCGGCTATATTTCTTTTGTACGTGGTGAAAACCCATATACCTTCCCTTTTCGTATATGGCCTACCATATTTTCCCCAGAAAACACTTTTAATGATGGTAATAAACCAGTATATCAACTTAATGGTCAAGCCATTTTGCAACCTCTTCAACATATTTCCCTGTATTTGACCACGTTGGGTGATTATCAACAAAAAGGCTATCACTATATATTATCAAAAATACAGAAGTTATATGAAAAAAAACAACATGATAGTAAATCTGATTTTATATTGAAAAATATGGAAACTTTCGGTTATACCCTATTACAAAGACCTCTCGAAGGTTTAAATATTATTTACCCGAATCCTTTATTAGATGAATATGTGTTAGATGATACCAATAATAGGCCATTAGATCGCGATGATGTTAGTGACGAAGATGATGTTAGTGTCGAAGATGATGTTAGTGGCGAAGATGATGATGATGATGATGAT